>OGRY01000884.1_pt1 | contig 24179 bp, 32 predicted proteins | sample 1553551 | NCBI WGS metagenome assembly OGRY01 (sample SAMEA2580101, study PRJEB22360) | human gut metagenome | biome: human gut; feature: human-associated habitat; material: faeces | place: Denmark | collected 2008/2010
ATTTTGTACGTCTTCGGGCAATTTTTCAAAATCCGTGTGCAGTAATGTATTCATTTGCTCTTCTGTAAGCGATCGTTTGGACTGTGCCTCCACCTTTGTATATACACTATCAAACAGTCTGGCATCATAAGTCAGGCGCTTTGCTTCCACGAGCCTGTTGTAAACCGCTTTAAGCACTCGCATTGACTACCTCCGCGGGCTTGTTCTTTAAGTTGTAGATTGCCGCCTCAATCTGCGTGATAATCCACTTGTCGATGTCGCCAAACTCTTTTTGTATGTAGTCCTTCACATCGCCCGACAACTGCTCGCGCGCACTTTCAAGAGCCTGTGCAAGCGCATTTTTCTGCGCCTCCGCCGTCCACTCGTCCGTACCCTTGATACTTTCGACATAGGTTTGATAAACCGATTTGACGACGTTTGTTACGACGTTCATTGCCGCGTTGAGATACCCCTTCAACTTTCCGTCCTTGATTTTCGAGTTAATCAAAGACGATACCTTCGTTGCGAGCCACGACGCGAGCGCGGTTACGATTGCGCTTACAACCGTGATTAAAATTTCTTGCCAAGTCATTTTGTTTGCCTCCTTTTACTGTTGTTTTCTTTCTACCGTGTCAATCCTATGATGTGCGGACTTGACACTTGCCTCCAACGCCGCAAGTTTGGGCGGGATAGCCGCAATGTCCGCGTCCTCTACAATCTGCTCGATACGAGATAGTCGGACGTTTTGCCCGTCGAGTTTCTCCGATATTTGACGATTGCCTTGCAATAGGCTCTCGTTTTGGAGCGAGATTGTGTCAAGTCGGGTACTTAAAATTGCTTTGTCCGCCCCCTCGTCGCGGTGTCTTTGGCGGCGCGTTGTCGCAAACGCAATAATGCTTGCAACACCCGATACGCCGCCGATAATTGATACAATGAGTGCAATTGCCTCCGTCGGTATCATTGTGTTGTATCCTCCTTAAAAAGATTATTAAACATTACATCGGTGCGTATCATTACGTTATAAGCGTTGCAATGTTTCAAGTGTCCCTTCCACGAAACATACGACGTTTGTATGTCCGCCATTGACATTTTGCCTTCGTCAAACCACCGTTTGAAAATCCGCAACTTGCGGCGCATTTTCGTTATACCTTTCCGAGCGGGCTTGATAATAACCTTGCCCGTATCCGTTAGAATAAATCGCCGCTTTAAGAAGTTGACTCCGCGCGATAGTTTGACAATCTGCGTCTTTTTGGCGTTTAACGTAATACCCAACTCGGAGCATATCCTTCGGATTTCCGCCAAACACTTTTGCAAGTATTCTTTGCTTTCGTGTATAAGGTATCCGTCGTCCATATAACGCCCGTAGTGTTTAACGCGCAAAACCTCTTTCACATAGTGATCTAACGCGTTTGGATACATAAGGGCGGATACTTGCGATATTTGACTACCCAAGCCAAGCCCCACGTCCCCGAAGTCGTCAATAAACTGTTTTACAAGCCCCGCAATACGCGGGTCGTTAAACACCCGATCGACGATTTGTTTTAACGGCTCGTGGCGTATGGTGTCGAAGTATTTTGAAAAATCAAACACCAACGCATAGCCGTCCGTGCCGTGCTTGCGGTAATGATGTTGCAAGTGGCACACGAGTCGCCGCGCCGAAAAGTCAATGCCCTTTCTTTCCATACACGCGCCGTTGTCGTATATAAACGACCGTCCAAACATAGGCACGAGCGCATTGTCGCAAAGACATCTTTGCACCACTCTTTCGGATATATGCACGCTTTGTATGTGGCGCGGCTTGCCGCGTTCCACGATGTCAAACTCATAAAAACCGCGACTCTTATATTTTCCTTCCTTCAGCAATCGGAGCGTATCGTTTACGTTTAGCAATGCGTTTGCCGAGTATCTTTGCGTACTCGCCTTCCAACCCACGCCGCGACAACACTTTTTGTACGCTTGATAAAGGTTATCAAACGTAAACACTTTGTCGAAGTCGTCGCACTCCGCGTATTGTTGTTGCTTTTTCTCTAAACGCTTTTGTTTTCGGCGTTGATAACGCGCCTCGCGTCGCTCCGTGCTGTTCATAGGCAATTAAAATACTCCGTACAATCTTATTATCGTTGTGGTGTTCGGATTGCGCGTAGTGCCAACCATTAAACCGCCATACCACAATAGACGGCAATGCAAGTAGCGTCCGATTGACTACATCGAAGTATTTATTTATCCTTTCGGAAAGGTTGCGCACCCCTTTTGCAAAGGCATTGATTTCGTCCGTTTTCGGGTTACTTTGTCGAGCCTGTAATTAAATGCAAAAGCCGAAGGACACGCCGTACGAGTTGTTCGCGTTGTTGTTGTTGACATTACCCGTCGAGTTGATATACCGAAAGTTGGTAGTATTGCTAACGTTCGGCGAGCGCAACCACCAATTGTTCGCAGAGCCGCCGCGACGACATACATTGCGGCGCGCAACCTATATTTTATATTAAGTTTTTATACCGTTCCTTGTCGGAGTTTTTCAACGCCGAAAGCAACTTCGCCTCCTCCGTGATAAGGTTTAACCACACTTGCCAAACCCGATCTCGTATCGGCTTGTTTGCGTCGGTATTGTAAATAAACTCGCGGGCAATGTCTAATTGAGAGATAAGACATTGCAAATCACAATTTGCGGTAATGATGTAGTTCTTGCGCAACTGCGCCTCCGCAGCGTTTGTCGGGTAAATGCTGTTTGCCGCCTTTACTCCGTTATACACGCCCTTTGCAAGCGCAACAAGGTCGTTTGTGATAAGAAACGTAAAGCGTTTAGGAAACTTCGCGCATTGCTTAATCGTGTAGATTTCCAACTTGCGCGCGGTTTCTAAAAATTGCATTGTGCTTTCGCCCCGCTTTGATTTCAATACCGACATATTTTGCTACTCCTCAATGCTTGCCGCGTCCGCGTCGTCTGCCGCAATAATCTCCGTCCACGCGTCAACATTTTTCACGTCGAGGCTTTCAAGTTCGATTGTCGGGCTTGCGCCTTCGCCGAGGTAAATATCGTCGCTTGTTTTGAGATTTCGAGCATACCACCCGACGGGCGAGCCGTCGTACTTATATACGACGTGTTGCTTATTGCCCTTGACGTGCAAGCGGTTGTTTTCTGTGTACACCACGCCGTCAAGCGCGGTTGCAATCACATTGTCGCCCGCAATAATCGCGGGGCTTTCCTTAAATCCGTATGTCATTGATAACCTCCTTGTTTTTCGGTTTTATCCGCACCCCATACAAGGGGCGCGGATTTTCCGATTTTAGATTAAACGCAAAAGCCGAAGGACACGCCGCACGAGTAGTTCGCGGAGTAGTAGTTGACACTACCGTACGAGCCGTTCGCGATGCTGCTGGAGACATTACCCGCCGAGTTGATATACCGAAAGATGGTAGTACCGCTAACGTTCGGCGAGCGCAACCACCAAGCGTTCGCAGAGCCGCCGCCATTAGATAACCTCTTGATAAGAGCCGCATTTGTTGCCGTTCCGCCGTTGTTATCCCCGATTAAATTGCGGTAATACTCGTATTGCGTACCTTCTGCGTTATACGCCGCGGCATAGTCTTTGATTGTTGCAGTTGTTGAGTTTTCAATACTCGTTTTGGAGTAAATCTCCGACATCGCAAGCAAAAACAACTTGTCCGCCGACGTTGTGATTGTTTCGCTTTGACCTCCCGCCGTTGCTTTTTTGTTGACGGTTTTAATAACCGTTTGCAAGTCAGCGGGCAACTGCCCCAAGAGTGTTGACATCGTGTCCGTACGCATTTTGCTCGTATCCCAACCGCCCGCGTTTGTGCCTGACGAGTTCATTGCATATCGCGTTGCGAGTAACTCCTTCATACCGATAGTAATACCCGCCTTTCCGCCGCTCTGCAAGTCGTCGTGATTAAAGCCGAGGATTACAAGAGTTACTTCCTCTCCCGTGGTAAGTTCGATTGTTCTTTCGTCCCCCACCTTAAAGGTTGTTGCCGCCGCTCCCGATTTGGAGATTTCTGCAATCTCTGCCCAATCCGACTCGGCAAACGTCGGCTTTTTCTTTACAGCAAACCAATCAAGATCGTTCCACGGAGTAACTCCGTCGCCGATTTTTGTGCGTTTGTTTGTCGTATCGTAACCCAACTCGCCCGCGGCAAGCACGGGATTTTTGCTTTCCCACGTTGCCGCCGCACCTTGACGATGTTTGATTGTGCTTGTTACGGTTTTATTTGCCATTGTCCGCCTCCTTTATCAAACGCCGTCGCCGTTGATAGTAAGAGTATCCGAGTACCTCATAATGTCGGCGGAGTCGGTAAGCCCCGTAGAGGCTTTGACGATGTCGCCCGTGTTTGCCTTTGCGTCGAGCGCAGTTTTTACGCCGCCCGAAGTAACAGGGTTGGTACTTCCCGCAGTAGGCGCGGTATCAAACGAGAGCGCGTTTTGCTTTGCGTTCCACGCCGCTTTTTCCGTGTCCGTTACGACGCGGTGCGTTGCGTCCTCGGTAGCGTCTGCAAGTTTGCCCGACTTTGCGATTGCGGCGAGTTCCGCCGTCTTGACATATGCCGCGAGCGCGTTATTGATAAGCGTTGTAACGGCGGACTCGGTCAAGAAGTCGGCAATCTGTGTGTTGACCCAATCGGTCGTTGCATACCCCGAAAGGTCGAGCGTCTGCGTGCCGAGGCTTTCCCACGCGCCGTTGACATAGATGTACTCGGTGTAAAGGTTGCCCGTTTCGCTCTCGCTCGTTTTCAGCAAGTACAGCGTCGTTGCGCTCTGTCCCGAAGTAGGGAGTGCGGTTACAACGCTAATCGCAAATTTAGGGATTGCGGTAATTTTGCCTTCGAGTTCGGACACCTTGCCGTCAATCTGCGTTTTGGTGTAGTAGCTCACAAGGTCGTTTACCGCTCTCGTGATAAACTCGCTCACATCGGGGATTTCGTCCTTGTTTGCCTTACCCGCAAGCGCAGTTGCAATGCCGCTCGATTTTACGGGGTTACTGCTGTCCGCGGTAGGCGCGTCGTCAAAGGTAAGCGCGTTTTGCTTTGCGTTCCACGCCGCCTTTTCCGCGTCCGTTACGGTACGGTGCGTCGCGTCCTCGTTAAGGTCTGCGAGGTCGTCAGCGGTTGCATACGCAAGGTCGATCCAAGCCGTAGCACCGTCGCCGATTTTCATTTTGCGGCGACCGTCTGCGAGTTCCTCGACACCGATTTCACGGTTAGCAAGCACGGGGTTTTTGCTTTCCCACTCCGCCGTTGCTCCGCCTCTTGCAATGATAGTTACCATTACTTCTTTGTTTGCCATTATGGATTACCTCCGTTAATAATTTTTATTTCTTCAATGGTTGTTACCCTCTCCGCCAAGTCTTGTATTACGGAAGGGTATTGCTCCTCAATCTGCCTATCGGCGGCAATTGTTCTCGATAGAGTTACTCCAATTACCTCCGTTTGCCATACGACGCAATCTCCGTCGTTCGGCTGTTCAAACTGCAATTGCATATCAAAAGACGGGTATTGCGTTGTTTTTCGTCGTAGTTGATAAGTTAAACGCAATTGATTGTCGTACTTATCGATCGCAAGTTTTCCGTCTTTGTCAATGTAATTCTCCGCCTTGTTTTGTATCTTGACATACGGCGTAAACTCCGACAAGTCGAGTCCGTCGGGAGTTTTTCTATCGACGCAAAATACAAGTTTGTCAACAAGGTTGTTGCCTCTTACCCCGATATGTAAAAACTTTATCGGGCAAGATGTTCCCTTAAAAATTATGTCCATTAAACGCCGCCTCCTTCGATTGTAAGAGTGTCGGTCGTTTCGATAACATTGTCAATAATGTACTTTGCAAGCATTACGCCGTCGCGCTCGACAACCGTGCCTTGTCCCTCCACAATCGCTTTTTCGAGTTCTGCAATCTCTGCGGACATTTCCTCGTGTTGCTCTTGTACGATTGACGCGGCATTGTTTGCCGTTTCTTCTGCGGCTTGCGCCGTTGCATTTGCCGAGTCGATTTTGTCGTCAAGGTCATTTGCAATCGCAAGAGCCTCCGTCGCCTTACTGTCCGCCGCCGTCGCGGTGCTTACCGCGCCGTTTGCCGCATTGACTGCATTATCGGATTTGCCGTTTGCCGCCTCCGATGTCTGCACCGCGGCATTTGCCGCGTCCAACGCGTTTTGCGCCGTGCTTACTGCCCCGTTTGCGGTATTTACGGCGGCTTGTGCCGTCGATAGTGCCGAGGTAACAATTTCGTTGATTTTCGCATAATCGTCCACCGCTCCTATGAGTTTTTGCAAGTTTGTTATCGTACTACCCGATATTGCAAAAGAATAAATCGGGAGCTCGTAAACCTTGTTGGTATTCTCCGAGTCCGCCGCATAGATGTCGTCTTGCCTCAACGAGATTGCGTCAAACGTACGATTGACGACCGCCTCAAAGGTGCAATTTTCCTCGTCCGACGGGTGGTATGTTTCAATGCGCGCAATGACGTATCCGACAAATCCGTCAAAGATTTGCGGCATAACGGTTTCCGCCGCCGTTACCTCGTTCATACGTCCTTGCACCACAAACGCGCCCGTGCCGATTTGGATTGTCTGCCCGATAATCTTTGCCGCAAGTTCTTCCCCATAGCCTCTATAAAAGCCGTTTGCCTTGCTTTGGTCGATAAACCTTGACTTGACTTCGAGCGCGTACAAATTTGACTTAAAGTTGAAAACGCCTTGATATGTTACGGGTTTAATCAATTTTGCCGTCCTCCTTAATATTTGATTATCTCGGTTAAAAGTATCTTTTTGAAACCGAGTTTGATTTGCGTAGTCGTACCGCTCCCGTCAAGCGTCGTTATTTTCTCGCTTATAGGTAACGTCTTATACAGTTTGCCGCCGTAATACAAATTGACTTTCGTGTACAGCGGATACGAGGCAAAGTCGATCGGGTCAATCGTGATGTTGTTGTCAATCACGATGTTATCGACATATCGCGCGTTTGCGAGTTCGTACACCGCGTTAAACTGCGCGTCGGCAAGATACTCCGACTCAAACCACTTTGTTTTAACGGGATACAACCTTCCGCCGATAACCCCTTCCGCGTCCGACTGTATAATGTTGTTGTCCTTGTCGCGGTAATAATACTTTGTCGCAAGCGTCGTCGGACGAGGCTTGTATTTCGGCACATAAACGGGATTGCCCGCGTCGTCCGTCTGCGGCTCTCCGTTCTCGTCGGTTGCTTGCACGTCCGTATAAATGATATTTCCTTCCGCGTCCGTTTCGGGCGTTTTGGGGTCATACTTTATAGTTGCAACCGTCTTGTTTGTGGTTGACGATGTTGTCGTCAACTCGTGGATAAAGTCGCTTAAATCGACCGATAGCACCGTTGTACACTTGACGAAAGTAAAAACGATTTTACCCGCCGCAATGTTATAATAAGTTTCGATGTTGTACTCGTAATATTTGAGATACCCCTTCAAAAACTTATAGGCATTGACGAGTTGATATGTCCCTTGCAAATCCCCGTACACGTCGGTCGTGTCCGTATCGTCCGACGGGATAACGACCTCGACGGGTATTTTTCCGACGGTCGAGTCCGCCACTCCAAACACCGCGGCGCGCACCTTCTCAAAGATCGCCGAAAGCCGACCGTTAAAACTGTCGGACGGCGTATAATCGAGCAAAACTTCGGTATCCCAAAGCGTCTTAAAATCAAGCCCTTTAATCGCGCGCTTGTTATGGTCGGGCTTTACCTCGTCAGCAAAGCACGCATAACGATAATTGCCCGCGTCGTCGTTTACGACGGCTATTTTTGCGTCGTTCACGTCCACATCGCACACGCCTTCAGCCGTAAAAGAGTCGTTGTCATATACGCGCATAGTAAGGTCATACGTCGCGTTGTCAACGTTCGTTATGTGGCTTTTATTTTCGTCGTATAGTGCGATGTACATTGCCCGCCGCCTCCTTTAATCAAACAAGTATCGTTTGATTGCGATTTCAATTGCGCCCGTGTCCTCGTCCTCCATATTCGAGCCGATATAATAATCGCCTTGCGGGAGGTAGAGAAAAGATTGCTTTGTTTTGTCCGTCAGCCCATAGCCGTTTACGGTTTGCCCGTCGGTCGTTACGGTTATCTTTTTGTTGGTCGGCTCGATTACGATTGTCGTGCCTTCCTTGTTGTTGGTTGATAGTGATATTTCGGCAACGATATTGTCCTTCGTGTCCGCAATATACAAGTTGATATTGTTCTTGATGTCGCCCGTTATGGTTATCGTGATAGGCGCGTCGGTAAAAAACTTGTTTGATATAAGCCTCTTTTTGACAAACACTCTACCCGCAAAACCAAACGGAAAACCGAGCGGAAACGCGGTTGACTCTGCCGCCGTATGTTTAAGCGCAAACGACTCCTCCACACGCTCGTACCAATAGGTTTGACGCTCAAAGGTAAACGTTTCGCAAAACAAACCCTCCTCATTAATTTCCGTCTTTGTGTTGCTCTGCAATACCACGTCGCAATACTTGTCCGTAACCCCGTCGTTATACTCAAAGAGAAAAACCGACGTGCCGCACTCCGCTAAAAACAACATCAATCCTTTATAGTTCGCGTATCCGTCCGTACCGTCCGCATTAAAATAAATCTTTAACACAATAGGGTCAAAGGACGGCGCAACATTGACAAGGTGCTTTCCCTTTTCGCTTTCCTTGTACGAGAGCGAAAACGCATTGCCAAGCCCTGTTGGCTCGGCGGCGAGCGCGGAGTCGCCGTTTAAGTCAAAGGACTTTGTTTTGTCGTATGTATGCAATACAAATTTCCTCATTACATCGCCTCCGCAAGTTTTTTATTGATGTCGCGCACAAGTTGATCGGTATCGACTTCCGCCGCGTAGTTTTGGATTGTTACCGTAACGTGTTGCGTCGTGTTGTTGGTGCTATAATCGTTGTTGTAGATGTCGCCCGTCGTACCACCCGCGCCGATGTCGTCGTACGCAGTCCCGCCGCCGTCCGTCGTGCCGCCGTCTATCGTCGGAGGCGTTGAGTCGATAATCGCATTTACATCGTCCATAGACTCTATATCCGACGTATCAATGCGCAACTTAACTTCCGCAATGCGGTCGATATGCACGCCGAGCCAACCGAGCGCGCCGTTTACGCCGTCGATCAAGCCGTTTATAATCCCGATAACAAAGTTGACAGCGTCCTCAACCACCCCGACAACGAGGTTGATTACCTTTACAACTCCCGAAAAAATCTTTGTTACGATATTTCCGAAAACTTGAAAAAGCGGAGCAAGCCAACCGAGTAATGTGCCGAGTATCTTTAACGGCACTTCTAACGCCTTAAAGGCTACTTGCAACGGTATCAACGCAACTTGCAACAATGGTTGCAAGAGATTGAAAAGCATTTGCAAGATGTCAAATAACGGCGTTAGCGCGTCCACAACAACATTTATTACCGTTGCGAGGATTTGCCCGATTATATCGAGTATAGGCGTAAGAAAGCCCAAAAGCGTTTGTATCAAGCCCATTATCAAATCAAGCACGGGTTGCAACGCACCGCCGAGGACGGATACGAGATTGTTTATACTTTCTCGGAAAGCCTCGCATTGCGTATAAAGCACAAGCAAGATTGCCGCAATCGCCGCAATGATAAGTATTATCGGGTTTGCCGCAAGCGTCGATAAAGCCGAGTTAAGCGACGGCAATACTTGTATCACACTACCGACCGCCGACACCACTTTACCGATACCCATTGCGAGCGGCGCGAGAGCCGCCACCACCAACAACGCCTTCAACGCAAACTCTTGTTGCTCGATTGACAACGAGTTAAACCACTCCGCGAGTTTCTGCAACTTCGGTATGATGTTCGTGTTAATCGTTTCCGCAAGCCTTTGCAAAAGAGGTTGCAACGACGCGCCGATTTGTAAACCGACATTGCGTAACGACTCCTTCAACAAATAAAGCGTATCGTCAAGCGTCGCAAGGGCGGATACTTGCTCGTTTGTCAAGTAGGACATACCCGCAAACTCGCTCTTAAATTGATTGATAGCGTCCGCGCCCGCATTGAGAAACGGCAACATTTGATTTGCGATTTTGTCGCCGAAAATCTCGTTTGCATACGCCGCTTGTAGCGTCTTATCCTCCATAGAGGCAAGCGCGTCGATAACACCGTCAAACATCGCCTCTTGCGACGAAAACTCCGAGATGTTGAGTGCGAGCGACTGCATTGCGCGAGCCGCATTATTGACCGTACCCGTAGATAAATCGAGCAATGCGGCGCGTATCCTTATGAGTCCTTTATTGAAAACCTCAAAGTCCACGCCCGTTTGCGCGGCGACATACTGCAACTCTTGCACCTTTTCGGCAGATATTCCAAGCCTCAACGCCAAGTCGTCGATATTTGCGCCCGTTGCCGCAGTTGATACGCCAAGCGCACCAAGCCCCGTTGCCGCCGCTCCCGCGAGAGCCGATACGGGCGTTAAGGCGCGCCCGACTCCCGTTATCTTGTCGCCGACATCGGATACGCTTTTTGCGATTGCGTCAAACTTGATTTGATTTATCTTTTCGAGTTGCTTTTCGAGTTGCTGTCCCTTTAATTCGGTTTGCGTCAACTCGGTTTGCAATTTGCGATACGCCGAAGTGTCGGCGTTGCCGCTCTCCTCCATAAACCGCAATCGCTCCCGCAGTAATTCCGCGGAGCGTGCCGTTTCGTCAATCGCTTGTTGCGCTACCTTTTGCGCTTGCGAAAACTTGCCCTCGTCGAAGTCGAGTTCCAAACTCTTTTGGAGTGCGTTTAATTCGGCTTGCGACGACTTTGCCTCGGTGCGCATTTGCCGCATTTGTTTATTAAACGCGGTAGCGTCCGCGGCGATTTCAACGGTTAATCCGCGTATGCTGTCAGCCATTTATAGCACCTCCTTTTAAGAATTTGACCGCGTCCGACTGCGACACGTCGCGCATTTCGACGTTGCGCTTACGGTTTGCGTTTGCCGCCCTCTGCCTCAACATCGACCGCATATTTGCAATGTCGATCGAGTAAAGCAATATCACGAGGTCGGTATAATGCGTGTTTTTGATAAAGCAATCTTGTACTTTATGTTCGACGCATTTTTGCATTAAAGTTATATACCTCGGCACAATCAAGTCGTTGCGGCGACTGTCCGATTTCGTCGGGTTGATTTTGTCGTACAATCGCCGTAGTTCTTGACTGTGCGCCGTCAGTTTTTTGGGGTTGCCGTACTCCCGTTAAGCACGAGGTCGAAAACGGTTTTAATCTTGTCAATCAGCGTACCGAGATACGTTGCGTCCGCGAGGTCAAACATTTGACAAAATGTCTTAAAGTCGGGGATTTCGTTGCCCTCCATAAAGCAATAAAGGGCTTTGAGATTTGACAAGATGTGCGCCTTACTCTCGATTTGTCCCGCGTTCTTCACGCGCTCGATGTAGGCAAAAAGCGTTTCGTTTTTCGCATTGTGCGGGAAGTTCTGCTCCCAACGCTCCTCGGCAAATAAGGACGTATCAACCGACACGTTGATATTTTTTTTGTTTACGACGAGATTGTTGTTTTCGTCGATACTTTTTTCGACGACGGGTAACGTTGTCCTAATCATTACACGCCTCCGTTACCGCTGTCGGGCATTTTAGGCAATACAACCGCGTCGCCGAAAGTTTCGTAACCTTCGTCGTCGGGTGTTACCGTCATTTGCCAAGCGATAACGGTATTGCCCTTCGCGTCCTTATACTCCGACCCGTCGGCGTTCAAAACGGGTGTGCCGCGCATTTCGAGCGGCGTTTCAAACGACGACTCGTTGATGTCGTCCGTATTTTGGTCGAAAGACTCGGAAGGACGAGAGGACGTAACGCCGTACAACCACGTTTTGGCGATAGGCATACCGCCGTCGCCGTCAAGTCCGCAAGTTTCAAAGTAAATTGCGTGTACAACGTTCTTTTGCTGTTTGATTTCCGCAAGTCCGTTTGCGGTGCGCAGTTTACGCCCGTTTGCGATTTCGTACTCGTCGGATACATTGTTTGTCGTCATAGTACCCGTCTTGCCCTTGTCGTTGACAAGAGGCACGATCACACGACCGTCGCCGTAAATCTTTTTAACGGACGAGTCCGCCTCCAACGCCATTTTGATAGCCGTACCATAGGCGAAAGGGACTTCAAAACCGCCCTTACCGTCGGGCATTGCCGCTTTGATGTTTTGCACATTAAAGCGGACAAGGGTTTTATTTTTATCCATTATTGATTACCTCCATTTTTGAGTGTATTTTTGATTGCCGCGAAAATTTGCGGCTCGTTACTATCAAAGCACCTTCGGATAAATCCGTTGTGCTTGCTGTTTTCGCCGTACTCCAAAACGTTTGAGAGCGGCACACCGTCGCGCGCCTCTCCTTTCGAGCCGTCCTTCGTTTTGCGGTGTACCGCCCCTTTTGCGACTCGTGTGTTGCCAACGTAACGGCGATCTTTATATTTGGTTTTTATCTTCCACGACCGCGCCATTTCGCCCGTGTCTTTCGGGGTCGCCCCCTCAACCGCCGTTTTGAAAACCTCCGCTCCCGCTTGCACCGCGTCTTGCCGCGTTTCAAACGAGGAGTGTTGAAAGTCTGTCAATAACTGCTCTAACGCCGCGGGGAGTTCGTCGAGAGATAATTTACCCGTTGTTATCTTACCCGCCATTGTCCGCCACCTCGATATACATAAACTCGACATTGATACCGCGATACGGATTGTCGAGGTCGTATAAATCGCTTTGACCGTTTGCAAGGTGGAAACGCTTATCGGATAAAAACTCTTTGATAATCGCCTTTATCCGAGCGTCAGCCTCCACAAAACGCGCGTCCGTCTTTTCGTAATTGTAGTAGTAATTCACATCGACGTAATAACGCGTAATGTTGGCATTTCCGTCGCCGTACGCGCCGTGTCTGCTTGATACAACGCGATAAACGACATACTCGTCGCTATTCACTTTAACCGTCGAGCCGCTTATTTTAGCAACCTCAACACGCCTTAAATGGTGCGACAATATGCCGTGCGGCAACAATACTTTGTCTAATATTTTTTGCGTTACCGTTCTTATGTTCATTACCTTACCTCATACTTCTTGACTTGAAACTCCAACGTTTTATTTTCTTGCAATATGTCGTCCGCCGCCGAGGCGAGTTTGAAAGTATGCGCGTCGTCTGCGAGTCCGTGCAAATAGATTTTTACATCGCTGTTAAGCAATGCGTCATAAAGGCGTTTAACGTAGGGTAAGCGCACGCGAGCGGGACGGATAATACCGTCGGCTTGCTGTTGTATAGCCGCCGCCCCATAAAAGCCGAGCCACTCACAATAAAAACAATCCGACATAATCGGCGCGCCGTAGTCGTCCGTGCCGATCTGCACGCAAATCGGTTTCCAAACCGTCGTTGCGCCTTTTCCCTCCTCGTACTCGGTGCATTGTACGGCAAATTTTACAAGCGTCCTTTTTTTCTTGACTTCTTGTTTAGCCATACTCCGTTACCTCCGCAATTGAGATATGAGGGCGACGAGCATACCGTCCTTTTTGATAAGTTTGTCGTCGTCGCCTCTATCTCTGCAATCCGCCCAAATCGACTTAATCGCATACGCGCGTTGAGTTGTCAACTTGTCGCGCGGTACGCCGCTCTCGATCATAAACTCGGTCGCCTCGTCGATGTAGCCTTGTACCTCTTGTTTTTTGTGCGGGTCGCTGTCAAGATAGCCCAATTTGAAAAGTATTTTGTCAACCTCTTGCATAGTTGATTACCTCCTCTCGTTTACCGATTGCGTATCGCTACTTCGGCAACCCGCACTCAAAAACCTTTGTAAGCCCGTTTTAACCAACGGGGTTAGTAGTACCCGCCGCCTTCTGCACGCTTGCAAATCCGTTCCACATAGCGGGAGAGCCGCCAACAAAGCCCGTTACCTTAAACGCGATAACGCCCTCCTTAAACTTGTAGTCGGTGGACTTTGCCACTTCGAGCGCGGTAAAGTGCGCAAGTTCGTATCCCTTCATTTTGCCGTAAACCATATAAGGTTTGCCTGCCTCTACCGTTGCAAAAGGCGCAAGTCTGCTCGTACAAACGAAAGGAATACCGTTGATAGTACCCGTATTGCCTCTAACGACAATGTCGTATGCGCGCTTTTTGTCGCTACCCTTAACCTTTGCAAACTCTTTAAGAGTAAGTTTGTTAAGGATAAGCATTGCGTCGCCCTCGACCTCCTCGTCGCCGCCGTACTCAAACACGACCTCGTCGAGCGTGTTTTCGTCAATCGTGGCAATGGTATTGCGCTGTCCCGCCTCGATAATCGAAGTAGGTGCGTTTACAATGCCGACAAGTTCGCCGCTACCGCTACCGTTCATAATCTGCGCGTTTACCTTCTTTTTCCACGCGCCGACGACTGCCGCGTCAACCTCCGCGATGTAGTTTGCGGCGGGGAGTTTTTCGACCTCCTCGTTGACCTCTGCGTACGCAACGATTTTTACCTTATTGATGTCAGCATACCCGAAAGTAGGCTCGGCGGTTGTTGCGGGGGCTTTCCCTTCCTCGGTAATTGCGCCCTCGCCGATAGTCTTAACGAAAGGCTTTTTGTAACTCTCCGCACCCGCACCTTCAAGGTGTACGTTGTTTACGAGTTGGTCAAGCGTTCCGACCTGCTCGAAAGTGGGATTGATACTTGCGCTTACTGCCGTACCAAGTGCCGTACTTCCCGACGCAACCGCGGCACGGCTGTTAAACGTGATAGCCTCGCCCTTTTTAAGAGTTGCGGCGCGTTTCTCGATTTCCTCCTCGGCTTTCTTGCGAGCCTCCTCGGTAGGAAGTTTTCTTTGGTCGAAAAGAGTACCGCCGCCGATAGGCAAACGCGCACCGCGCAACTCTGCCTCTTTTGCCGCGTCCTCCTCCGCCTTCTTCTGCGCCTCGTCCTTTCTCAACTCCTCAATGGTATAGTTGAGTTTTGCAACCTCTGCGCGTACCTCGTCGAAACGCTCCTTCGTAGTTTCGGGTTTCTGCAACTCCGCCAAGAGGGCGGCGCGCTTTTCCAAAAGTTCTTTGATGTTCATTGTCTTTGCTCCTCCAAAAATAAATATTTTTCGATTTCAAGCCTTAAAGCCGCTTGCGCTGTTTGCCGCTCTCTTTTTTCGTTATCCAACGCGGCGACACGGGCGTTATCCAACGCCTTTTTTTCGTTATCCAACGTGTCAGCCGAGCGGGCATATATCGAGGTTTGCGGGTATGCGCCGTCATTGACTGCACTTACCTCTGTAACCTTTGATATTTTTGTAATGCGTCTAAACGGTATCGGTTGGTCGAGGTCATACCACTCCTCGCCCGATACCATAACGCCAAATGTAAACGACATATCTTCCACATCGCCACGAGTAACCGCGGAGCATAACTCTCTTGCGGTCGCATTGTTGTCGATGTCGAGTTTTGTTTTGATTGCCATACCGACGGAGTCAATATCAACGTCCATAGACGAGCGTTTGCCTCTGCGGTGGCGCGCAACGGGTATGCCGTCGCCGTTATGATTAAGTAAAAACTTGATGTCGGATAAATCCGCACTATCGAGCGCGTGCGCGTCGATTTCCTCATAAAACAACCCCGCAATCAATGTGCGTTGATTAAACACAATCGGGTATCCCTCGATTATTCCTTCGAGCGGGTTTATTGCCGCGGGCTTTCCCTCGATAATCGAGCGACGCTCAAAGCGCGGCGTTGTAAGCGTGTTAATCGGTGGCATTTCCGTCCTCCTTTTGTCCCGCCGCCGTCGGCTTTTTGCCTTGTGCGAGCGACGATACTTGATATTGATTTGCAATTGATACGTCGATGTAGTTTAACGACACTCTCGTCGGTTGCCCGTCGGGTTCGTATCCGAGTAATTCGCGCCTTTCGTCGCGCGATAAAAGCGCGTCGTCCTTTGTCATTTCCGCTATCTCTTGACGGCGCGAGAAAGACAAGGATTGCACCAACTTATCGTAATACTTGATTGTATGTCCGTACGACAATTGACGAGGCGTAAACAACGCGATTTTCATTGCCTCCGCAATCGAGATAAGCAACCCTTCGACCGCCGTTTGATAAAACGCCGTGTACTCGTCGTCTGTGTACTTTCCGAGATAGATCGGGAGCGACACGCCGAACGGGGACAAAATCTCGTCGCGCAGAAACGACAACACGTTTTGCGGTATATCTGTCGCGCTTATGTTTAACGGCGTGAAGTCGCTTTCGTAGTCCGTTGCGACAATGCCGTACTTTGAGTCGAAAATATGCTTTTCAAATTCTTCTCGCGTAACCTCGCGCTTGTCAGCGTCTGCAACGGTTTTCATTGTCAGCACGCCCTTCAGCGACAACGACGCTTGCAATGATTTCGGGATTGCCTCCTTGATAACGTGCATTGTCTGCAAGTTGCCAAGCAAGCCGCGATTGTCTGCGCGCCCGTCCTCTCCGCCGCCTAAATACGCATTTTGACCGTATCCGAGTCGGACGTGTATAATATCGCAGTACGGCATATCGTACACATTTACACCGTTTGATAACTCGATACGCATTTCGCCCGCGTCCGATAAGTACATTTTTGCATTAAGCGTTGCGTTTTGGTTTTCAATCGGGTAAAATCCGCGGGTAACACGCTTGACGTATGGTGTGCCTTTGATAGGCACTTCGTCGTAAAGCCAATAGATAAAGCAATTTTTGTTTGTAAGCGTCAACCACGCTACCTTGTACAAAAAGTCTTTAATCCCGCAAAGCGGGTTTACCCTTGCGGCAAGTACGGCGTTTATGTCGTCCTCTTGCACCTCGATACGGTGCGGGTTTTGACGCTCGATAACCGATTTGATATTACACTTCGATACTTCCTCGGCGACGCGATGTATTGCCGTCTTGACAATGTCGCTTACATACACATTGCTACCAAACGAGGAAAAAACGACCTTGTTTGCGTCAATCAAACGACTATTGTAACCGCTCGACCTATTCCAACCAAGCAAGTTATGTATTGCGGTTTTTGATGTTCCCAAGCCTTTTAACCTCCTTTGGCAAAAATAAAAAGTGGGTCGATACTACCAACAAGGCGCAATTTGCCTTTTGATAAAATATCGACCCACTTGTTTTTGATGTATCAAAAATGGGGTACTCGCCGTCGTAACGGCGGATAACGCAATATTAAATTTACAGTTTAATTATACTCAAATCGAGAGCCGAAGTCAATGCTTATGCGACAAAAAATTGTAAAATCGTGATTTATCGCCCCTCTTTCTCGATTGTAAAGGTATATTCTCGCTTACAAAGCGGGCAAAAGTATGTAACATTGATAACCCCGTCGCGTGCGTCGTACTTGCCGAGCAACCTTTTGTGGATCGGACAACGTATCTCCTTTTGATGTCTTTTATCTTGCTTTATCTGCTCTCCCATACTTACGCTCCTATTTTTGCGAGAAACGCGCTTTTGCACTCACGCAACGCGGCGTAAGCAATGACCTTCGACATTGTGCCGTCGATTTTATTGCCGATATACCCGTTGATTTTTTCGGGCATTACAAAGCCTTTGTTGTCGTGTTTTACGGCGGAGTTTCTAAAACACCACGCGCAAATTTCGTTTCGATTGTAATTGATGTGCCTTGCACGCAAATCCTCCTCGACCGTTCGCGTCGGCGTATTTAATCCCTCGTACGACATTTTGATTTTTGTTAGCACGTTGTCGCCGAAGTGCTGTTTTGTTATCTTTGCAAATTCTTTTGCGTGCCACTCGTCGTATCCCACGCGGTACGGACGGATATTGTATTGCTTGAAAATCTCCCAAATATACTCGGCAACGATGTTGTCGTCGATTACATTGCCTTTGACAATGCGACACAACCCCGCGTCCGCCCATTGCTTATAGTCCCTTTTTTCGGGGTTTGTCGGGCTGTCGGTTGACTGCCCGTCGCCCGCCTTGACCTCGGTTACAAAGTACATCGTGTAAAGGTATTTGACGGGGTCGTTAGGTTTCATAAACAAGAAAGTACACGCACAAAGGTCGTTTGTTTCTGCAAGGTCAACGCCGATAATGCACCAATGCCCCGCAAAATCCACAATATCAAATTGACCGTCGCACTCGACGATGTCCGCCTCTCGCAACCAAGCGCGGGAGGATAGTTGCTTGATGTTAAACTCTTTGGCAAGCGTAAACGCGCGTTGCGCGCCGTTGTTTCTTGCCTCCTCCACAAGGTCGCGCAAGTCGGATATTTTCTTGACGACACCCAACATCGGATTTGATTTTTGCCAACTTGCCTCGTCGTTCCACACCTCGTTTTCGCTGTCTTGCGTGTATAACCACACAAGCCAACGCGGGCGTTCTATTTCCCCCTTCAGCGCGCGGCGCGCGTCCCGCAACCTTTCGTCAAGGTATCCGTCGCGGACGATACCCTCGGTCGTTATCTCGAAGTACAACGGCTCGTCTTGCGTCGTCAATGACGAACGGAGCGGCATTACCGTCGAGCGGTCTTTCATTTCGTGTACCTCGTCCACGATAACAATTTTTAAGTTACGACCTTCCTTTGCACCCGACTTTGCGGACATCTTTTTGATTGCGCCCTTGTTTTGAGAGGAAAATTTGCCCGTCTTTTTGCCTTGTTTTGGATTGCCGAAAAATATGCCCTTGACGTTCTTACGCGTAACGCGCGACATCGCACGCGACTCCTCGCGGAAGTTGTTTATGCAATCAAAAATCAACCCCGCTTGCTCGTAGTCGTTCGACGCGCACATTACCTTTTGTCCCGCCTCTCCGCAAAACCACTCGGCAAGAGTAAGAGCCGCTGTAAACGGTGTTTTGCCGTTCTTGCGCGCGATTAAAAGCAAAACTTCCTTAAACCGACGCACCCAACGACCGCCGCCGAGCAATTCGTCGTCAAATACGAAAAAGCCAAACACCGCCTCCGCAATTGCCTTTTGGTTTAACGTCAGCAAAAACGGCTTGCCCGCAAACGGACTTTCAAAGTGTTTGATTTCTCGCTCGATAAACTGTATCCGCTTGTGCGCCCCTTCGAGTTCAAAACGGTATGTGTCGGAGTGGTACAAGTAGTCTTGCACGAGGCTTTCGAGCGTCGTTTGCAACTCACGCCCGATTATGATTTCTCCCGATCGGCAACGCTTGTAATACTCGATTAAATAACTATGCCGCCCGCCGACCTCCTCGTTTATGACGTTCCACCCCGTAATAGGCACAATGTCGGGGTTTATCAAAATCCACTCGGCGCAATTATTCGTAGTCGTCAAGTCCGCCGTCGTCGTCGGACGCAATCGCGCCCAACATCTCTTTGTTGAGTTTCTGCATTGCCGAAGTATATTGTGCCATATACTTGACGCGTGCCTTACCCGCCGCCGTTTCTTTTTGCGCGTAAGGGTTTAACTTGTCGAAGTACAACGTCGGCAAGTCCTTTATCGACTCCAATATCGCGTATAACTCCGCCACCTTTCGGATAAGCGAGTCGTTGACTTGCAATCTTATTTCGTCAACGTTTGCCTCCTTATAGCGTGCGATAAGACGGTTATACTCCGCCTCCGCGATTTCCTCCCTTGTCTTTGCTTTTTTTACTGCCATTTCAAGCCTCCATTTTCGATTTGCAAACTTTTCCGAGAAAAAGTCAAATTTGCGGTGTGTGTGCAAGCGACTTTCGGCGTGGAGTCTTTTTGCGTTTTCCAAACTCCCATTGTATGGGGGGTATGAAAAATAAAACTCTACTCGTTATATCGCTCCCAATAGTCATTTATCCAACCGATAACCGCGTCGCGTATGCCCGACCGTGTGATGTCTTGATACGCTCGCTTGATACACTCCTCCTTCGGCGTTGCTATGTGTACGAGTTGCGCGCCGTAGTCTTGCACGAAGTTGTCGCGGTCAATCTTGCTCGGATATGTGCCGATAATATACGCGTCTTGCCACTTGCGACGCGGAGTCGCCGTTCTTATCTCGTCGAGCAAATAATCGCGTATATTAAATGCAATCCTCTTTTGTGCGTTCGGCTTATCGTAAAGCCCGCAAACACACAATGCGCCGTGTATCTTGTCGAGGTCAACAATCAAGTCATTTCGAGTTGCAACCGCGTTTACATACGTTGATTTACCCGCGCACGGCGAGCCATAGACAAGATAAACGCGCTTTACCCCGATAGCATTACCAAAGCGGTTATGCGTGGCGTTGTGGCACTCGTGGCATAACACTTCGATATTGTCGGGGTTTAGCGTAATGTTTACATCGTCGATATTTTCGAGCGTCAATTCGATTATGTGGTGCGGTCGCAATTCGGATATATCAAACACGCCGCCGCAACGAGCGCATATACCGCCGCTCTTTATCTTGCACGACTGCGCCAAATCCAAATAATCTTTGCGGCAATAAAAGGCGTGTATCGGGTCAAGTGCCATTATATCCCCTCCGTATTTTCGGGAGTGATTTTACCTTGTTCCGCCAATTCCAATGCCTTTTTACGCAATGCAACGATTTGTGGATCGCGTGCAAAATCGTCGGTAAAACGGTTGATAAGCAAAAATTGTATCATACCCGCGTCGGGCTTTGCGTAACGCTCGTATCGCTTTGTTTTCTGCCCTATAACCGCCCCGTTTTTGTCTTTAATTTCCTCGGTTGTTTCCTCGATGTAACTATATCCCATAGCCACTTTGTAGGCGTTATTTACTAACTCCGTCTTAAATTCTTGCTTTGCCTTATAAAGTGTTTCGGCAAGTTCGGGGTTTTCTTTTTTGTATTTCGCCCACGAGGTTTTGCCGACTCCGTAATATTCGCAAAGTTGCCCTTCCGTTACGCCGCAACGAGCGTATCGGGCAATGTCCTCCAAATAAGGTAATACCTTATTTGCGTACTCGGACGCGCAACCCGTCTTTTTCTTTTCCGCTTTTTCCGTCGCGCCGCCCCCGACGCTCTTTTTTCGTTGTTTTTCCGCGTCCCGCTGTTTCGGGGTTTTTTGCGCGGTTTTTTTAGACTGTTTCGGCATTATTTGCCCTCCCTTACGTCAAGTAGTAATTTCGTGATTATGAGTATCGGCAAAGACGCAATTGCAATCAGCAACGGCACGCAACAACCTATCCACGAAAGCGGCGTTGCCGCACACAATTTGCAAATAAGCATAATCGCCGACATCGGCACACAAAGTACCATAACGAGCAACGTTGCAAGATATAAAATACTAACGATTTTTTTTATCATTTCTTTTCGCCTCCTTAAACGGCTTGATACTCAACATTGCCCACCCGTCGAGCAATCCAAAGCCGCAGTTTTGCAAGATATGCGTTATCGTTACGCAATAACGCCGCCCCGTGTACTCTCCGCCCGCGTATTCGCGCAAGACGAGCAAATCCCCGACTTCGTAATTGCGGTCGTTGTAGCGCAACTCCGCCTTTTTAACGCCACGCTTTACATCGGCAAAATGTTCGGGCGCAATTTTGATTTCAATTATCTTTGCCATTGTCCGCCTCCAAAATAAAAAGTTTTTCGACTCGGTCGAGTTTCTTGCGGTTGTCGAGGTGCGTTTTGACTGCCCGCTCCCAAACACACGCAAAATCGGGCGGCGCGTTGTACTCGCTTACAACGACGATATGTCCCTCTGCGGCGCGTTCTCTGCACCATTGCCAAAAAGCGGCGGTGTCAAAATCTTTCGCGTATCCGATACCTTCAGCATAAGGCGGATCGCAGTAAATCAACACTTTTTCGCGGGTCGGAAAACGCATATTGCGATAATCGCAACAACCGACTAAAATGCCACGCAAGTTCGGCAATTGCCGCTTAAAGTTTGCTTTGCTCTCCTCAAAGTAATTGCGGACTTGTCCGCCTTTCGTGGTTGCCGTCGCTCCGTAACAACCGCCGTACACACGGGCGTTATAGGACGCAAAGAGCAATATTGCCGCTCGATACCAACCCGCATATTTTTCGGGATTGTCGCGCACGTCGTAATACTCCTCGCGCGTCGGAGTGCTTAAACGGTCTAAAAGCGCGGGATTTTCTCGGCACGTTTCCACGAGTTCGCATACGAGCGGGTCAATGTCATTGCCGAGTCGGTTTTCACACTCGATTTTGTCGATTATGTTAAACCCGCCGACAAACGGCTCGACGTATTGCTTGATATGGTTTTCGTCTATGCACGATTGCAAAATCGGCACGATGTCTGCCGCAATCTTTGCTTTACTCCCGATGTATTTCATTTGTCTTTTTGCCTCCTCTGTCCTTTTTCCTTGCCATTTTGACGTATAGGTACGCACCCGATACATAGTCGCTTGTTTTGTGTGTAAACGTCGTAAGGCGATAGCCGTTATACATTTGCTCAAACACTCCTTGCGGGTTTGTGTCGCCGTTTACAAGCCTCTTGACCTTGCGCCTCGTAAACTTGTAGTCGGCTATCGTGATTTGCGGCTTTTGCAAGTTTTTCGATGTCTTATAGCGTTTTGTCCCTTTCGGGTCTTTCATACAGTAGCACACCGCGCCTTCGTATCCGCTCTCGTCCGCTTGCAATCGCCTCGTTTGCTTTCTTGCTCCGCCCGTCCAAAGCCGCTCGGCAATATCACGGTCGCCAAAGTTGGTTATTATGTGGTGGTGGACTCTGTGCTTACCTTTTGACTCGTCGCTTTCAAACTCCGTCCAATAAACGTATTTGAGAGGCGGAAAGCCGAGTTTTTTGCCGTGATACTTTAATCGGCGGAGAAAATTGCCGAAGGTATGCTCTGCCTCCTCCACGCTCTTTGGCAACTTTTTCGTTTCGTATGTAAAGGTCGCCCACATATCGTTATCGGTAAAATTCGTGTTGACGAGCCGTACAACGTGCTTTGTTGCGTTTTTGTGATTAAGCCTCTTTTGCGCCTCTCTGCTTTGCTTTTCTCTCCTTGCCCTTTCGGTCGATCGGCTCGTATTCCAAACGGGGTATATTTCACACTCCAAGACATCTCCGCTTTTGATTGTCTTTGTCCGATAGTGGACGATGTGTTTATCTTCAAGTGCTTGCAATCGCGCCTCATACTCTGCCTCGTTCGCAAATATCTCGTCGTAGTCGTATCTTTGCGGGTCAATCGTGTACTTTCCCACTTTTAGCCTCCTTCGGTAAAGGCAAAGCGTTTGTTTTCTCTCTGCAAGGGTTTCGCCCCTTGCAAGACGACAAGGGGTCTTGCCCCTTGACCCCGCAAGGCTCTGGAATATAACACGCTGTCGCTTTCTCTGCCCGCTGTTTCACTCTCTCTAAACGTGATCGGGGCAATCTCTGCTTTAACTCGTTTATCGTTTTGTGTTCTCCGTCGCTTGCCATTGACCGTAGCACTTACGCCAAGCGTGCGAGTCAAGTCCTTGCTTACGCAAAATTTTCTTGCGAAAATTCGAGGGGCGTTGACTCTGCTTGACGACGTGCTTTTGTACGGTCAAGGCGACGGAATAAAACACAAAACTCAAACTCGATTTTAGCAATCCTTCGTCGGTAAGATAATACTTCATTACGAGGACGCAAAAGCACGTTTTTCGCCTTGCAAAAGTTTGACAAATCGACCTCCGATATGCTATAATGTATATACGGTTTGGTTGATGTACGCGTCAACTTTCGGGCTATCGTCAAGTGCCAATTGCGATAGCCCTTTACTTTGCCTTTTATATTGTTTTTATAGTTGTTTGCCGTCGTTCGGTGCGTCTGCACCGTCGGCGGCTTTCTCTTTGTTTGATATCTCGGTCAATTGTTTGTCGAGTTGTTCGACAAACTGTCGGATACAATCGGTCTTACTTAAATACCCCAACTTGCGCAACGAGGCTTTTGCAAACACTCGCTCGGCAAGGTCGCGCGGTATCTCGACCGTAAGATTATAAAAATCGTTTCTTGCACGCCTCTCGCGGCTCTTTCTTGCGCCGCTTGATACGCTTGTGCCTTTCGGCGCGAGTGCTATTTCTCGCGGGTCGTATAACTCGTACACATCGCACGAGAGCGAGCGACAAATCCCGTCAAGTGTCTGCGGCGTAGGCAAACACACATCATTTACAATCTTGCTCAAAAGCGATTTATCAACGCGCGGGTCGGTGTGCCGCACCTTATCCAACACTTCTTTTTGCATAATGCCTTTGTCAAACATTATCTTTTTGTAATTCGACATTGCATTACCTCCTTGTGATAGCCCGCCACGCGGGCGGGCGATTATTCGATTGCGAGATTAAACGCAAAAGCCGAAGGACACGCCGTACGAGGAGTTCGCGAGGCTGCGGTTGACGACAACACC
>OGRY01000915.1_pt1 | contig 23639 bp, 24 predicted proteins | sample 1553551 | NCBI WGS metagenome assembly OGRY01 (sample SAMEA2580101, study PRJEB22360) | human gut metagenome | biome: human gut; feature: human-associated habitat; material: faeces | place: Denmark | collected 2008/2010
TGCACGCCGCAGGCTCCCAGCGCAAAGGCTGCGGCCAGCTGACGGCCATCGGCGATGCCGCCCGCCGCGATGACCGGAATCGTCACTGCGCTCGTCACCTGCGGCACAAGCGCCATGGTGGTCGTTTCGCCGATATGGCCGCCGCTTTCGCCGCCCTCCGCAATGACCGCACAGGCGCCCACGCGCTGCATCAGGCGTGCCATGCTGACGGATGCCACGACCGGAATAACCTTAATGCCGGCCGCAAGCCAGTCTTTCATATATTTGGAGGGGTTACCCGCGCCGGTCGTTACGACCGCCACTTTTTCCTCCGCGACCACCTTTGCCACCTCGTCCGCGAACGGGCTCATCAGCATGATGTTCACACCAAAGGGCTTATCGGTCAGTTCTCTTGCAATTTTAATCTGCTCGCGCAGGTACTCTGCGTTTGCGTTCATAGCGGAAATAATGCCAAGGCCGCCCGCTTCGGAAACGGCGCCTGCTAATTTGCCGTCCGAGATCCAAGCCATGCCGCCCTGAAAGATCGGGTAGCGAATGCCAAGCATATCACAAATCGGTGTTGAGATCATAATGTTTTCCCCTTTCCGGCTTTTGCCTGTTGAAAACGTTTCGGTTTTTCTTTATTTTTGACTGTATGTCGTGTTTTTACCAGCGGATGATCATGGCGCCTGCAGAAAGGCCGCCGCCGAATGCCGCCAGAATGATGAGGTCGCCCTCGTGAATCTTGCCCGCGCGGTTCATCTCATCTAAGAGGATTGGCACACTCGCGGAAGACGTGTTGCCGTAGCGGTCGATGTTGATGCAGAACTTCTCCGGCGCAATGTCGGGGATTCTGCGTCGTGCTTCGTTGATAATGCGGTAATTTGCCTGATGTGGAATGACAAGCGCCACGTCTTCGCCCGCAACGCCCGCCGAAGCCATCAGATCCTTGATGTTGTCGGACATCGCCATAACGGCGAATTTGTACGTCTCACGGCCGTTCATGTGTACGGACGTAATCTCGCTGATCTCGTTTTTGTACCACGGGGAACGGTCATAGCGCGTCGGAATTGTGATTACGTCGTCGCCGCCCTTTGTCATCAGGTGAGAGGCCACAAGGCCGTCGCCCTTGCCGAGCACCGCCGCGCCCGCGCCGTCGCCGAAGATACAGCACGTGCCGCGGTCTGTCCAGTCGATGATACCGCTCATGCGCTCTGCGCTGACGACAAGCACGCGGTTATACGCGCCGCGGGAAAGGAAGCCCGCCGCCGTTTCCAACGCAAAGAGGAAGCCGCTGCAGGCCGCCGCAAGGTCAAACGCCGGGCAGTGCGCGCCGATGCGGTTCTGCACCATGCATCCCGTGCCCGGAGAAAGCGTGTCGCCCGTGATGGTCGTCGCAATGATGAGGTCGAGCTCATCGGCAGCGACGCCCGCGTTTTCCAGCGCGCGCTCGGCCGCCTTCACCGCCATATCTACATTCGTTTCCGTCTCGCTGATGTGGCGGGAGCGCACGCCGATGCGCTGTGTGATCCATTCATCGTTGGTGTCTACAAGCGCAGAGAGGTCGTCGTTCGTCACAACGTGCTCCGGCGCGTAGCTGCCTGTACCTAAAATTTTAAAGCTCATAGTTTTCTTTCCTTTCCGGCCGAAAAAATTTCGGCAGCGCCGTAAAGGCAATATAATAACCTTGTTAAAGTGAATATTTGTTAAAAGTTTTTGATTAAACTTTCTTCGAGAAAGTCAGGAGGGGAGAGTTTATCGTCCGGTGGACGATGAACGCCGGGGAACCCTATCAAGGGGTCTCCCAATGATTTGCCGCGCAAATCATTGAAAGAAACTTAAAGAAATCACAATTTCGTCTGAAAATAAGAATTGATGCGCGTCATGGTGCGCAGAAGCTCCTCGCGCTCCTCTTCCGAAAGATCCTCGCAGATTTCCGCAATGATGCGCCGGTGGCAGCGGCGGGGGAATGCCTCCACTTTTTTGCCCTCAGGCGTTAGCATTACCTGCACCGCGCGGCCGTCGCCGGGCAGGCGCTGCTTTTCGCAGTAGCCCTTCTGCACCAGCTTGTTCACCGCCACCGTAACGGAGGGCTTTGTCACCTTGAGTTGTTGGGCGATCTCGCTGACCGTCATGCCGGTTTTGCCTTTGGCAATGAGCTCGATCATGTGCATCTCGTTGATGGAGATGTTCAGCCGTTGTTTTTTCAGTTCGTTCTGCTCCAAGATCTGCACATTGCGATAGATCTCCACCAGAAGCTCGTTTGCTTTCGCAGAAAAGCCGGACATGCTGCACACTCCTTTCGCCCATTTGCGCCGTTTTTCGATAAATTTAGTTAAACAAACTAACGAACAACCGCTGATATTGTACTCGTTTCGCGGCAAAATGTCAAGTAAAACGCTTTCGCGCATCCTCTTTTTCCTTTGAAGTGCCCTCCTTTTCCCCGTAAAGTTATCTCGAAGCTGATACCAACTTGGGCTCTCTTGTAAGAATTCTGAAATAAATCTGTTCTTTTTCCGTAGTAATTTGCGCTTTAATTCTTTTAAGGAATTAAAAATCGGAAGTTATCATGTAGAATAGTCCCGTATATAAAAAGGGGGTTCGTATGCCCTTTTATGAAATCAAAATTTATTGCTGAAAGGAAGTTTTTCCGTTGAAGCTGTTTTCTAAAAATAGGAAGCGCATCACTGCAGCCGTGCTTTCCGCTCTGCTGCTCTGTGCCGCACCGCTCAGCTACGCCGACGATACCGTAGCCGATATGGAAGCCAAGCAGACCGAGCTCGCCAACAAAAAGGCCGACCTCGAAAACAAAATCTCCTCTCTGGAGTCTCAGGAGGCCGATAAAACCGAATACCTTACCCTGCTCTCCGAAAAGATTGATACCATCAAGGAGCAGATCGATACCGCAAACAGCGACATCACCGTGCTGAACACCAGCATTAAAAAGCTCGAAAAAGAGCTCAGCGATTCCGCAGATCAGATCTCCGATACCATGGAGCTTCTGAAAAAGCGTCTCGCCGTGCTGTACTCCGCCGGCTGCACCGTCGGCACGCTGGAGATTCTCTTCAATTCCGAAAGCCTGCATGATTTCTCCATGCGCGCAGAGGCCGTCTCCACCATCACCCGCCACGATAAGCAGCTCATCGATACGGTTGCAGCGTACATGAACGAGACAAAGGCACAGCGCGAAGAGCTTGAAAAGGAAAAGACCGCGCTCGCCGATGCCAAAAAGCTGTATGAATCAAGCGAAGAGGAATTAAAGCAGCTCGAAAGCGACAACACCGCCCTGCTCGAGCAGATTCGCTCCGATAAGAGCAGTGCCGAGACCGAGCTTTCCCGTACCGAGGAAGAAGAATACGTGCTCGCAAACATGATGGCGGCAAAGATCGCCGAAATGCAGCAGCAGATGGCACAGGCAAAAGCCACGCCCACCCCGACCCCGGTACCGACCGTAGAGCCTACACCTACGCCGACCCCCGTGCCTGAAGAAGAAGTGGACGATAACGGCAACGTTATGCCTACCCCGACACCGACCCCGGTGCCGACCGTAAAGCCGACCCCCACCCCGACCCCGGTGCCGCAGCCGTCTTATGACGATGACTATTCCGGTGAAAGCTTTGCATGGCCTGTTCCGGGCTGGACCGGCGTCAGCTGTGCATTCGGCAACGGCCACTACGGCATGGATATCCCCGCAAGCCGCGGCACGCAGATCGTGGCATCCCGCTCCGGTAGGGTCATGACCGCAAACGGCTCCGATGATTGGGGCTATTCCTGGGGCTACTACGTCTCCATTTACCACGACAGCACCTATTCCACCCTGTACGCACACATGAGCTCCGTCGCCGTCAGCGAGGGCCAGTGGGTCAACAAGGGCGATGTCATCGGCTATGTCGGCGATACCGGCTATTCCTTCGGTGACCACTGCCACTTTGAGGTCTACCAAAACGGCACCCGTGTAGACCCGTCCCAGTTCGTATAATTCTCATCAATAAATCAAGCGCCGAGCTTTCATGGAAGCCCGGCGCTTTTGTTTTCTCTATAATTTCTGCCATCACGCAGGGCAAAGAGCTCGGCGTATACCTGTATATCTACACCGGCGGCGAGCCGCTCGTGCGTATTCATCCACTATTCCGATTCCAACATTCGCGAAAAAACACTGCCCGAAGTCCTGCAGTCGCCGCTCTTCATGGCGTACCACGATGGCCAGCCGTTCAACGAGAACCACCTGCGTCCGTGCCCCATGCTGGAAAACCCGGAGCTGCTGCGCGAGATGATTGCAAAGGTCGACGGTTTTCCTTTTTATAAACGTCCTAAGACACTTCACCGCCCAAAGGGCAGTTTCACAAATCCCCAAGGGATTTATCTTGTTGAAAAAAGGGACTTTGCAAAACGCAAAGTCCCTTTTTCTGGGATTACGCGACGGAAAAGATATCATCGTAAAATGAGAACGGAGGGTTCTGATCAGACCGACCTCATAGTACAGAACGGGTGTCGAAAAAATTTTCGCTTTACGCTTGACAACATTGGTTATATCCCATATACTGATTATAGGATATAACCAATGTTACCAAGGAGAGCACGATGCCAAACTTTGATGTCGAATTTTTTGAAAAGTCAGACGGTACATTTCCGGCCGAGGAATTCATACTTTCCCAAGATGTGAAAATGCAGGCGAAACTTTTTCGCTTACTGGAACTCTTGGAGGTAAATGGAAATAATCTTCGAGAGCCATACTCAAAATCCCTCGATGACGGTATTTTTGAGATCCGCGCAAAACAGGGGAATAATATTACGAGAGTTCTGTATTTTTTCGTTATCGGCCGCAAGATTATACTCACGAATGGCTTTACCAAAAAGACTCAAAAAACACCACCCGGAGAAATTGAACTGTCCAAGAAGTATCGTTCCGAATATGAACAGCGAAAGGAGAATTTATAATGGGCAAAAACTTTAGAGAAACCCTCAATAAGCAAATGGCAAATCCGGAATTCAAGGCTGAATATGATGCACTTGAACCGGAGTTTCAGATCATCCAGGCAATCGTCGACGCCAGAAATCGTTCGGGTCTGACCCAAAAGCAGCTTTCGGAAAAGACCGGTATCGCACAGGCAGATATCAGCAAATTGGAAAACGGCAACGCTAACCCATCGCTCCGAACACTCCAACGCCTCGCTGCCGGTATGGGTATGAGAGTCAAAATTGAATTTCAATCCACAAACGCGCTGTAACATGAAAGATGGCACTCGGAACTCTTGGTTCCTGGTGCCATTTTTCGGTCTGAAACAGGCTCAATCGCATTGTCGCTGCTATACGACTTTTTCACTTATTCTATTCGTCATTAAGAACCGGCTCGGTCAATCTGATTATGATGGTATGATTGTTGGATCAAGCATTTTCTCTCACCAGTGGTGAGAGTTTTACGTTGTCGCTCTGATTTTTGTTTTTGATGTCTCGTTTTTGAGTTTCCAATTCCGACCTCTGTTTATTTCTATGACTAAATTCAATGTCTAATCTATGACTTCCTATGACTAATTTTAGTCGATTTTTAACTATATCACAAGTATCTATTCCCGTCATAAGAGATTAAATTGAAAGAAATTTTTTCTGAAGGTGCTGAAATAACAGTTAACCTGTTCGGAACTTTCAGACCTACGCATCTTGTCAACGCTTTTTCGGTAGGTGTTTTACCAATTGGAACGAAAAACAGACCACTGTGACAAAATAGAACAAATCGCTTTTTTGAGGTGATAATATATGGGTAGAAACTCCCGATATAAGTGGATAGCTTGTGGGCATATGTGATATTTGCAATATTGGGAGAATAAAGAAAGAATGTGTTACCGATGTACCAAGAAGAGCCGCCCGAGTTGTCGGGTTCCGGGTATATATGTTGAGATGTAGCCGGAACATAATTCCTATATGCAATTCATGAAAATTGAGGAATACAGATGCACTCCTCATGAATTCATGGATTGCAAAAATACACGGCGAGTTGAAATACTCCGAATTTAAGATGGAAAGGTGACGCTAATCATGAAAAAAGTATTTTCGCTGCTGTTAGCATTATCAATGTTGATAACAGGAAGTTTTGGCGTAATGGCTCAGGCTCAAACGATTGAGCCGACAAATTTTGATGAAATCAATTTTCAGATCACGTCAAAAGAAAATCCTGATGCCTACATTGAGTCGAGATTTGTTCCCGGAAATAGTGCGTACGCTCGTTCTTCAGAAGAAGATGGAAAGACATTGGTGGGCTATGTCGATGCCACAGTATACTGTTGCTGATTTCGCTTCCGCACACTACGAGCATTCGGCATCGCCCCAGTTTCTGATGAGAAATACTGTGAAAGTCCCTTTTTTCATCCGGATTATCCGGCTGGAGGTACTGTACCTCACTCAGCTTCGGGCAGATGGGAACATATCCCAGTTCATAAACCTTGCGGCAGTAGCGTCGGAGCAGACGAGGCGTGGCTTCGGCGTCGGCACAGATATAGGCAAATGCTTTTTCCATGATGTTTTTCCTTTCTATAAATACTGTAAGCGGCAGAGCCGGACGTCCACATGGACTTCCAGCTCCGTCGCCTGATTCTTTACTGGACATCCAAATGGATGACCAGAATTATTCGGCGGCGTTATCCGATTCGGCGTGGGATTCCAAAGCAAAACGAACCCGGTCGGAACCCAGTTTGTAATAGGCGTCGGTAACTTCGACGCCTACGGCTTCGTATCCTTCCAGTCTGGCGGCGAGGACGGTGGTTCCGGCTCCGCAGAAAGGATCGAGAATGCGCCCGCCCGGCACACAGATTTTGACCAGATCCCGCATAAGCTGCAGAGGTTTCTCCGTGACGTGGATGCGGTTCTGCGGATTGGCATAGCGGAATACGCCCGGCAGGCAGCCCACCGGGCGGTTCACCGGCATGGGGCCGTTGGAGCCCCATACGACATATTCGCTCTGCTGGCGGAAACGTCCCTTTTGCGGGCGGCTGGTCATCTTATCCCAAACCACCGAGCCGCGCCAGATCCATCCGGCCCACTGCAGAGCGTCGGTGATGGACGGATACTGCCGCCAGTCGATAAACAGACAGATGGGCGCTCCCGGTTTGCAGGCTTTGCGCGCGTCGGACAACCATTCGGCCATCCATCTTGTCCAGCTTCTCTGGTCCCGGTTATCCCCGTCGAAATCCGGCAGGGCGTTTTTTGGATCCATGCTGCTGTATTTTTGGTTGGTGGTGCGGTTTTTCTCCGAGGGCTTCCAGCCGCCTGAAGCGTAGGGCGGGTCAGTGATGAGCGCATTGAATACCTGCGGCTTGAATGCCCGGATGATCTGCAGCGTGTCGCCGTGCAGGATGCTCCATCCGTCCCCATCGCAGTGCTCGATCGGCAGCATGGATTCATCTATGATTTGTGTCAGTTCGTTTGTATTGGTCAGAGACATCATCCTTTCTGTTATCGCTCCATATCAGAACGCGTTTTCGGTTTTGTCGGTGTTTTCTCCGACAATTCGGTTTGCACATATTCGCTGATAATGTTGAGGGCACTGTAATAATCTACGGAACGGAAGACACGATTTGTCATCTCTTTTGCCTGTTCCTGCTGACCGTTTTCCCGCAGCAGACGGGATGCCCGTCCGAGGATCGCGAAGATATTCCCGTCTTCGCCGATCAGCTTCATCGTTGGACGCTTGGGAACCGGCGGCTTTTTTACAGATTCTTCAGACTGTACCGACACCACTTCAAAAGCGAAATGCTCTGCGTTCCAAAAATGGACATTCAAAACTCCATTGCTGATCTGGATTGCCTGCTGCTCGAAGCCTTCGCCCCAACCATCGGAAAACTGGCCTTTAAGATATTCCAGCAGATCTTCCATTTCCGGTGCGGTGAGAGATTCCCGAAGCTTCACCGTGGTACAGCCCATGAGCACCCCATTCTGGATTTCCACCGAGGGAACGGCACTCATTACCTTTGCCTTAATATCGGGATTGCGACTCTCATCGAAATACAGCATCAGATTTCCGCCGTCATCTCCATTGCGCTGTTCCACGGCTTCCTGGATACTGTCCGCATAGTAGGACATGTCGCTTCCGGTGAATAGCGTGGGATAATCGACAGTCCCATTGTTCCAACCAAATTCGTCCACATCGTTTTCGTAAAAATCCCCGGTCAGCGGGGAATAAAATTTCAGCATGCTTGGTTTTTCTTTTATTACAAACGCTCCTTTCTAACGGGAACAGGCCTCCCTTTGACGGGCAGCACGTTCCTCATACTTTTCTTTTGCCAAATCGGCGTAATCGCAGCCCTCTTTTTCCGGCAGATTCAGGATGATCCGGTATCGGCTCTGATAGAATTTCGCTATATGCTCGGCTGCCCATCGTCCCGCATAATCATTGTTGGTACAAATTTCGATTTCTTCAATTTCCGGGTGTCCGGAAAGGAAGGCTTCCAGCGCAGGCGGTGCCTTGAAGGAAGAAGAACGGGTCGATTCTCCTTCTTTTGGCGCATAAATCCCGCCAAGTGAGAGCCTCCATTTATCCGCAGTTTCCTCCAGCGTCAGGTGTGCAAGAGTCTCTATGGCCGCTTCGTACACAGCAAGCCGTTTTGATTCCTTTTTAGGCGGCAGCAGGAAACAAAACCGTTTGTCACTGCCGGATACCTCTGCCTTGAATGGTTTTCCTCTTGTATAAGTACCGCGAAGAAATGCATACCGGGCAGCACCGGCTTCATCCTTGCCAACGAACACGGCATTATGGTGGTCGGCACTCTCGTAGAGGATACCGGCTCGGAAGCAGGCTTCAATCACCTTGCGGTCGATTCCGCGTTTCATAAGGTAGGCCGATACTCTGCGGTTGCTTTCCGCTGCCGGAGGAAGAACAAATCTCTTTTCCTGTTCAGGCAGGGGAGGCGGCGGAACATAGCCGGGGCTTTCTTTGCAGAGGGTCAGTACTGCATCTACGAACCGCATTTCTTCCACCTTGACGAGATAGTCGAGAGCGGACTTACCGCCAATATCCCGGCTTTTCCAATGGAAATTAGAGGTTTCTCCGTTGATTTTGAAGCTGTCATGTGTCCGGAGCTGAAATTCTCCGCGGCTGCCGGCCTTGACCAGTTCTTCGGGGCGATATCGCTGCAAAAATTCAATGGCGGTCATCTGTCTTGCTGCAAGGATTTGTTTTTTGGTTACTCCGGGCATAGGGTTCTTCCTTCTTTCTGAAATTAAATGACAGCCGCTCGCAGGGCTTTTGCCTGATCGGTTCTTTCCCACGGAAATTCTGGCTTTCCAAAATGGCCGTAAGCGGCTGTCTGCGTATATCGAGGTGTTAAAAGATCAAGCCGGGAGATAATTTCGGCCGGAGTTAATCCAAACACCAGCTTTACGGCTTCAGCCAGACAATCGTCGGCGCAGACCATGCCGGTACCGAAGGTGTCTACCTCCACCATGACCGGCTCGGCTTTTCCAATGGCATAAGCCAGTGTAATCTGACATTTTGCGCACAAGCCTGCCGCTACAAGGTTCTTAGCGATGTACCGAGCCATGTATGCACCGGAACGATCCACCTTGGTGGAATCCTTTCCAGAGAACGCACCTCCGCCGTGAGGGGCGAACACGCCGTAACTGTCCACCATGAGCTTTCGTCCGGTGAGACCGGTATCGGCCTCCGGGCCGCCAAGCACAAATCGTCCGGAAGGGTTCAGGAGGATTTTCGTATCCTCGTCCGGGGGCATGGCCTGTAATGCCGGAGTCAGCACTTTATCGGTCAGCTCCCAATAGAGCTCATCTATAGGCTTCTTCGGACTGTGCTGGGCGGAAAGAACAATGGTATCCAGCCGCAGGGGCTTCCCATTCTCGTCATATTCCACCGTGACCTGAGCCTTTCCGTCCGGGCGCAGGCCCTGTATCATCCCAGATTTTCGGGCAAAGGTGAGGGTACCGGTGAGCCGATGAGCCAGCACAACCGGCAGCGGCATCATCTGCGGGGTTTCAGAGCAGGCATAGCCCACCATCACGCCCTGATCCCCGGCTCCCAACAGCACGGCGGAGTGATTTTCACCGAGGTTTCTTCTTCGCTCCAATGAACAGTCCACTCCGGCGGCAATATCCGGACTCTGCTTGTGGATGAGACATTGAACGGCAAACCGGGTCGGGTCATAGCCCACCTTTCGGAGAACCGAATGGGCGATCTGTGTGATGTCCGGTTCAAACAGGCTCGTGATCTCTCCGGCCACGATAATCTGTCCTTTGGTGGCCAGCACCTCGCAGGCCACACGGGAGAGGGCATCGTGAGAAAGACATTCGTCCAGTACGCTGTCGGCGATCAAATCGCACAGCTTGTCCGGATGCCCTTCCGTAACGGATTCAGCGGTATAAAATTGATTCATGATATTCTTTTGCATCACTTTACCTCCAGCGAAAAAGGCTTAAGGCTTTTTTCGATTTCCCCGTAATCCTTGAAGTTTACTTCACAGCCTAACAGGTAAGAGACCGCTTCATTCCATTCCTTTAAGGAATAGTTCTCCTTGCTTTTCATACGATACAAATCTCCCAGAGCTGTCCACTTGACGTCCGGCAGCAGACGAAGGTTAGGGATAGAGGTGCGATACAGCTTGGCTAAGCAGTCTAACAGTACGATTTTTTTCAATCAATCCCTCCAGTGCAACAAAAATAGTTATCGCTCGTCACCGCTTTTTCGATGGCGAGGCTTTTTCTGAGGAACTGCTTCCTCAGGCAGTTCCTGTTGAGTACGACGGACAGCTTCCAGCACAGGAGCCGTATTGATCCCGTTCTGTCTGCATCCGCAAAGGATTCCTTCCAGATAGGATGAGGATGGCAGTGCGGGAACGTCCTTGAAGGGAGAGTTCATCGTATAAGCCATGATCTCTCGCCGGACGCCGTCCAAAGTTATCACCGTGACGGCTTCTTTTCCATACAAATAAGGGAAGCCCTCATAACGATCCAGGCGCTGTTCATCCCGCTTTGAGATCCGCCAGAGAACACCTTCCAGAGAGCTTCCTTCTTTCGGAAGAATCGTGGCGACGCCATTTCCGCCGCCGCTCATGCGAAAAGCAAGACAGTATCCTTCCAGACGAACAGGCTCCACCACCTCTGCATCGGGACAGCGGAAGGCCATCTGATTCAGATTCATGTTGGAGCCATATGCAAAATAGTGCTTTTCTTCGATTTTTATCACCTCTGTCGTTCATGGTTTCGGCGCTCCTGCAAGCTGGCATATTGAGCTTTGTCATATCGCCAAGCCCGGTCGCCGGGGAGATTCGAGAGCAGATGCTCACGCACATTCTTGTATTCCGGGCCGATGAGCCCAAGGCGCAGCAGAAAGGTACGGAAGGTAAACGCCGGGTTTTCGCTGATCTCGGTTTTCCGCATTACCGTTCGGCTTTGATTGATGGCCTGTGCGGAAATCGCCAGAGCCAGCGTGATGTTTGCCCGTACCTTACCGGCGTGGAGCGTGCTTTCAAAGCAGCGCCATTCCAGTGTGCCCCGATAAAACACAGAATGTAGGTTTAAGGCATAGTACCGGGTCCAGTTGTAGTGTTCACCGCTGCCGTCCGCGCCTCCATACCATTCTTGCTTGAGGCGCTCCATGGTGGCGTTTTTAGGCAGCTTGCGGATTTTTTCCAGCATTGGTTCCCGTACCTTTCGGCACCAACGCTGCACGCGGCTTTCATTGACATTTAAGGCCTTAAACAGGATATCCTCTTTGGAATACATAATGGAGAGGGCATTTTTCAAGCTCTGCGGGGTATGCTTGGATGCGTCCACATGGACGTGCATCCCACAGCTTTGATTTACCACAGCTCCGGCATGGCGAAGAGCTCGGACAACCTCCTGCAGTTTTCCCATTTCTCTGTATTCCAGTTTCGGTGAATTCATCTCCACCTTGTAGGTGTCATCGTCTATGGGAAGCTGCTGCCGCCCAACTTGACGTGAGGCATGAATACTGGAATCGTAAACAAATCGCCATATTTTCCCTTCGCCGTCGGTAATCTCCCATGGGTCGTAGGTTCTGGAAGAATTGGAATGTCGGGCGGTAGTTCCGACCAGGGAGGCCACGGCTTCCGCTGCTTCCTGGCGGGAAAGGCCGGTCATTTCGATTTCACAGCCGAAATATTGGTCTTTTAAGTCAATGGATGGCAGTCACCTCCCGATGGGCGGCGGAAAGCCTTTTCCCGATGGCCTCCACGACGGTGACAGTAACGCCGTTTCCGGCCTGCTTGTAGAGCTGAGCGTCCGACTGAATGGCCAGCACTTTCTCAATGCGGTTATCCTGCCAGCCCTGCAGCCGCAGACACTCCTTCGGCGTGAGACGGCGGATACGGCACCCGTTCCAAACTCCGGAGGCTTCTCCTCTATGTTTGTGAAAGCCACTGCTTTGCCTTGCGGTAAGACAGCGGGCGTATGAGGTGAACGCAGGATCCTCATTTATATCCACAAAACAGGGAGTCCCCTGATCACTGCTTACGGTAAGAGTATTGGCGATCTCCCTCCCGACTCTGCCGCGCCGGATATTCCGCCGGGCATAGGCCAGACTGATGCTGTCACCGGGATACGCCATTTTGTATCCCTTTTTCGTGTTTTCCTTGATGGGTAAACCGCCTACCTCGTACAAGCCGGTTTTTCCGCCAAAACCACCTGCTTGTGCGGCGAGAGTACAGCTTACTCCTTCTGAGGAATAGACGCGGTTTCCCTGTGCTCCGGGCAGGACTTGTACAAGAGATGAGCCTGCTGTTTCGGTGAAAGGAAATATTTTTCCACGACATCGCTCATCAAAATATCCGACAAGATACACTCTGCGTCGGGATTGGGGGACGCCAAAATCTTTGCTGTTGAGCACCTGCCATTCCAGACCATACCCCAGTCTGTCCAGCGTATGGAGGATGGCCGCAAACGTCCTGCCTCCGTCATGACTAAGCAATCCGGGAACATTTTCAAGGAGCAGATACGCAGGTCTTTTTGCCTCAGTCAGCCGGGCAATTTCAAAGAACAAGGTACCTCTCGGGTCTGCGAAGCCTCCGCGGTTTCCAGCAGTCGAAAAAGGCTGGCAGGGAAAACCTCCGCACAGGAGGTCAAAGTCGGGCATTTTGCTCGGATCGGCTTTTTTGATGTCTTCACAGAACCACTCTCCTTTGGTATCAAACAGGGTTTCATAGCTTCGGTTGGCCTTTTTATCGATTTCACAATGGCCAATACAGGTGAATCCTCCGGCACGAGTGAGTCCTTCTCGAAACCCGCCGATGCCGGAGAACAGGTCAATATATCGTATTGTCTTTCCTATCACGCTCCTTCTTTGAAAATCTGCAAACAACTAAGGGACAATCAATAAGGGGCAATCAAGCGGCATCACTCCTTTCAAATGGTAAAATGAAATATATATGAAAACAGCCTGCAGAAATCGGGATTTCCCAATCCTGCAGGCTGTTACGGGCTTTCTTATGCGTAGGTTTCTTCTTCGGGGGATTCGTCTGTTTCCTCGATATCGTCAGGCTCGGCATCTTCATCGGCTGTGGACTCCCGGCAGCCTTCTGTCTGTTCCTCGTACTCATCGGCTCTGGCGGCTTCGAATTCTTCTTCGGCTTCTTCCAGCGCCTGCTCGATCAGACCGATGACGAATTCCTTTTGGGTGAGGCGGCGGTGGTAAGCCTTCTCATAGGCTTCAAGATATTCCTTCACCCTCTGAAACAATTCCTCGCTTACCTGAAATGCCAGTGTTCTTCCTTTTTCCATGACTGTGACAGCCCCTTTCTCATAATGCTCGGTGATGATCATTTCGATGAATTTGCTCATGGTGCTTTCGGTTTCCCGAATCTCCTCGCTGATCCTGTTGTGCAGTTCCAGCGGGATCTTGCAGGTAACGCCCTTGGTTTCCATGCTTCCATCGCTCCTTTTCGCTTTCTTTCCCTTTCGGGCAACACAAGCATATCGGAAAGCTGCGGATAAAGCTATTACCAGAACCAACAACCTTTCAGACGAAGCGAGGGCAGCATACGTCACAAACGATAAAGGCTATGTCTGGGGGTATTCTTCTCCCATCAAAGAACCGAGGAATCCCATCATCTGCTCCGGGAAGGGACAACCTTGAGCTCTTCCCGCAAAACCCGGCGCAGGGTGATTTCCAAGACATTTGTCCTCTCGCTCTCCAAAATGGCCTGCACCAGAAAGGTGCTTTCCTGACCTTCCGGCACGGCCTGCAGGATCGCCCATGCCCGGCGGTGATCCTCATTTCGGAGGTTTGGTCGGAACATAAAAATGGGCCTGTTCATCCCCTGCTCAAACCGCCCGAAAACTGCCCCAGAATCCGTTCAAATTCTTCGGCGTTTACACGGTTGTCTATCAGGGCAAAAACTCGACACAGGCCGTCCTGTGGGCTCATATTGCCCTTGACTACCGGTGCACCTCCGCCCAGCACACGTTCCACCTGAGCATCGGTAACAGACACCCCGACATCCCGGCGAACCTGTTCCTTTGTTTCGTCGATGCATCGGATCATGCCGAGCTCCAGACTGCGGCAGGTCGAGGCATTGGGGACGCCGTATTCCAGCGTGTTTTGCAGGGTGTAGGGTTCATGGCTGTAAACAGCGATACCGGCTAGAAAAGAAAAATGCCGTGTCTCGATAGCGTAATATCCGTGGTCGATTCCGATGTTCATGGTTTTTAACATCCTTTCCTGATGATTGTTGAAAATTTAAATTTCTGCTGGTTTTGACTGAGTTTGCCGGAGAGAAAAGTCTTCTTTCCCAGCCAAGTAAGTAATTTAGGGGGAGAGAGTGTGAGAGAGGGGGAAAGGCGAAAAATCGCCGCGATTCATCGCCGCAAAAAGCGCCCCGGCAGACCTGCCGAGACGCTTCTAAAAAAGGGCGCAATACCCCCTTGTACCTTGAGGGCTTGAAATTTGCCTGTGTGGAGGATTCGTCAATCTATCTACGAAGCTGTCGGAAACTTCTACAGTTCCGACAGCGGGAGAAAAGGTATAAAAAGCAAAAAAGCGGAGCCTCTGTCTGAAAAATCAGACGGAGCCCCGCTGCGGCGGATCTTACTGCGGTTTGCCATTTGGACATCTATGGTAAAACAGTTTCCTGCATTTCGCTCAAAAACCCCGAAAACCCGCATAAGCACTAAAAAAATTAGGTGACATCTTTTATGTCACCCAATCATGGCTGGGCTGGCGGGATTCGAACCCACGAGGTGACGGAGTCAAAGTCCGTTGCCTTACCGCTTGGCGACAGCCCAATATTCGATACCCCAAGAGTATAGCATATTTCAGGCCGTTAGTCAAACGTTTTAATCAAAGAAAAGCCGCGCGCAAACAGGTTTTCCTTCTGCGCACGGCTCCATATCCTTCTTCGAAATTATTCCGCTTTCAGCGTGTAGCGCTTGTACGGGCGGTCTGCAATGCCGCCGGAGATTGCCATCGTAGATTCCGTCTCCAGCGTGAGCGCGTCACCCTCAAATGTGAAGATCATTCGTCTGCCGCCTGCGGATTCCGCACAGCGAACTTCGAGCTCAAAGCGCTTGTCACTGCGCCAGCGACCCACACCGCCGTAGGTACGGCCGCCGAGCGTAAAGCTCGTGAAGTGGCTCTGAAGGCCGATCTCCGCCGTAAATTCGCCGTTATCCTGCTCGAAAACGAGATTTGCTTTTTCGGGCGCAAATTCAAAGCGCAGCGTCTTTGTCACACCGCCCTGCGGGGCCACAATCCACACACCGCCGATGAAATCGACAAGCCCCGGAACTTCCTCCGTAAACGCGAATTTCTTACCCTCAATCTCTTTTTCGGACCACGGGTTGCGGGAAGACAGCATCGGCGTGATCTCCGCTTTTTCCAAACGCTTCTTCAAAACGTGTGCCATGGGGCTTTCCGGCAGCGTCTCCTCGTCCGTGATGGCCGGCAGCAACGCCTCCCACGCGCAGGTCAGCTGCTCCTGCTGGTTGGAGGAGGAACTCTGCAAAATGAGCACGGTGTCTTTGTCCTCAAACACCACGCCGTACTGGCCGAACGCGCCGTCCGCGCGGAACACATGCTCCGGCACGCAGCGCCAGAACTGGAAGCCGTAGCCACAGCGCCAGTCGGGGTTATCCGCATTATTCGCCGGACTGATCGTCGAGACCTGATTTGCGCTCGCCATGTCGAACCATTCGGCGTTTAAAAGCTGTTTGCCCTCCCACTTGCCGTGCCGGGAAACAAACAAAATAAAGCGTGCCATGTCTTCGGTCTTCAGGCGGCTGCCCGCGCCGCCCATTTCAACGCCGTCCGGCAGGCGGAAGCACTCAATATTCTCCATGCCAAGCGGCTCAAAAAGACGCGGCGTAAGGTACTCGAACAGATTCTCACCCGTGCGGCGCTTCAGCGCGGCGCACAGCATGTTCGTGCCGGCGGTGTTGTACATAAAGCACGTGCCGGGCTTATATTTAAACTCGTGCGAAAGGAAATTCTTAATCCAATCCGGCTCGTTCACGTCGAACGTATTGATCTCCGTCTCGTGTCCGCAGGACATCGTGAGCAGATCGCGCACCGTGCAGGCAAGCAGATTTTCGCTCGGATTTTCCGGCATCTTGTCCGGGAACAGCTCGCTCAAGCGATCGTCAAGAGACAGCGCTCCCTCCTGGCACGCAAAGCCGATGGCCGTGGAGGTCAGCGCCTTTGTAAAGGAGAACATCATGTGCGGCGACGCCGGGTTATACGGCTTCCACCAGCCCTCTGCGCACACCTTGCCGTGGCGCAGCAGCATCATGCTGTGCAGCTCAAGCCCTCTGCTTTCTGCAAGATCGATAAATTTCAATATGCCTTCGGAATGAATACCCACGCTTTCCGGCGTGACTCTTTCCAATATCATAAATATAACCACCTTCCGTTTGATACTTTAATCATAGCACAGCCGCCCGCCCGTTTCCAGTAAAAAGAAAATTCCCCCCGTAAAATTCACTGTCAGAAATTTAGTGAACTTGTCACGTTCTGAAAGCCGTGCTATAATTTACCCGAAAAAGGCGGCTGCTCGGGCCGCGAAAGGAGAAAACTATGCTTTTAGATAAAGCGTCTTCAAAAGGCAAATTTGCGCTGAAAATTCTTGCCGTGTTTTTGATTTGTGCCGCGGATATGCTTTTCGCCGCATGGGTCATATACGCCGAAAAACAAAAAGGCACGCTGCTCTCCGTGCGGGCGGCTTCCTCGCACCTGCCGCAGCTCTTTGCGCAAAATCTGCTCACGTCCGCCGTGCCCGCTTTTCTTGTTTTCCTCGCGCTCGTTTTCTGCAAAAAGCGCTTTGTGCAGGCGATGCAGCTGACCGTCCCAAAAGGCAAAACAAGAAAAATCGCTGTTTTGTTGCTGTTTCTCCTGCTTATCGTCACGGCCGCAGCGCTGATCGTAAAGCCGGATAAAATCACCGTGCTGTACAGCCTATTCTACTACACCGTTTTCATCGCGTTTTGTGAGGAATTCGTCGTGCGCGGCGTATGCGTGGGGCTTTTGCGGGACGAGCCCGCCGCCGTTCGCTACCTCGTGCCAAACATTCTCTTTGCCGCCATGCACGTGTTCGCCTATGCGGATTTCGGAGCGATCACCGCGTCTTACCTTGTGCGTTTTGTATGCTCACAAATGGCGGGGCTTGTCGCCATGGGCTGCCTTTTCCAATACCTCAAAGAAAAATCCGGCTCCCTGTGGATCCCCGTCCTCGTGCACGCCGTTTTAGATTACACAGCCGTGTTCGGCTTCTAAAAATTCCCCGCAGCTTCACGTCGGAAATTTCGCGAAGCTGCGGGGAATTTTTACGAAAACACCTTTTCCGTGTTCTGCACGTGCAGGAACAGCGTTAGGATCATGCCGAGCATCATCAGGCCCGCCATGGCAAAATACAAGATGCGGATACTCGTGTTTTCCACCAGAATGCCGCCGAGGTTCTGCATTAAAATGGCACTCATCGCGTCCGTAGCGCTGATAACGCCCAGCGCCGTGGAAACGGAACGCACCTGCACAACGCCGCGCACGATCTTCAATAAGATCATCCCGAACAGCGTAGAGCCGATAGCACGCAAAACTAGCATGGTCACAACCGCAACAAACGCGTTCGGCGCCGTGGCGTACAGCAAAAACTGCGCCACCATAATAGCAAACGCCAAAAGCATCAGCGTGCGCCCTGAAAAGCGATCCATAAATTTGTACGAAAACAAAATGACAGGCAGCTCAACAATCGTACTGAAAAACAGCACTGTGCCCACCGCACCCGTCGGCATGCCGAGCTCCTGCAATAAAATGGGGCTGTATGTCATGTTGAGATTTGAGCAGCCCGAAAAAATAAACCCGATGATGACGAACAAAATGTACATTGGCGCACAGAGAAATGAAAACTGCTTGCCCGCCGCAGCCTTTGCCGCTTCCGTATCCGTAAACGAAATGTCGTCCGTACCGAGGAAACCCACAATGGCCAGCACCGCCGAAACGGAGACCGAAACAAAAATCAGCTGCGGGCTCGTAAATTCCATCATGGCGCAGGCCACCTGTACGGCCGCCGCATAACCAAACGTGCCCCAAATACGAATGGTGCCGTAGCGGTACTTCGTCGAGGTTGCCATGCGCTCGCTCACCGGCGAAAGCGATGAGATAAACCCCATGATGCAGCCGTTTAAAAGGAACAGCAGCATCGTTTCGCGCACCAGCGCAAACAGAATGCCGAACACCGCCACGCACGCCATCATCACCGTACAGATAAGCCGCGGCTTTCGCAGCTTATCATTGATATACCCCACGATCGGGATCAGCACCACGCCGAACAAGCTCGAAGCCGACATAATGAAGGACATCTCCGCTTTCGATTTGCCGATGCCCGTCAGATACATAGACAGCACCGAGGTAAACACGCCCAAGCTCCAGTAAAAGAAGAAATAGGTCAGGGCATACGCCGGGTAACTGCCACGAAACGTTCGCTTGCTTTTTTCCATCTCAATCCAACCGCCTTCCCAAAATTTAGGGCGCACACCGCACACAATGTGCAGCCCTTCCCCTCAAGGCTTATTTACGTCCATCATACCAAATCCCCCGTTGCGTTTCAAGCTTTTTGCGCACGGAAAAGCTTTTATTTTTACAAAGCGGTAAAGAGGTACCCCGGGCGAAAAAACGAAGCAGAGTACGGTGCAGCCCTTTGAAAATAAGTGCAAAATAAGCAACCACGTTCTGCCTTAACTGCGAGGCGACGTTCGTGAGCACTCCCGTTTTTTCTTTTCCGACGTGACAGAAGAAGCGTTTCATAAAAGTGTCAGAGAAATTTTTTTCGCTCATGTTACTCAACTGTCGGTCGGTTGCTTGTGCGGGTGGACTATGGTATGCTTAAGAAAAGTCCTAAGGGGAGGAAAATTTATGAATTTATCAAAAATAGGACAGTTTATCAGCCGGCGCAGGATGGCCATGGGTCTTACGCAGGCTCAACTGGCCGAACGACTGAATGTAACCGATAAAGCGGTCTCTAAGTGGGAACGTGGCAAAAGCCTGCCCGACGTGACGCTTTTCAGCCGTGTGGCTGCGGAGCTGCGCGTCAGCGTTGTGGAGCTTCTCAGCGGCGAACTCATGAACGTGGTTCGCAGCAGCAATCTGGACGAGGCCGTCGATTGGGATGGAAAAGCAGCTCAGGCCACACCTCTCACCTTACACCGGGACGATCCTGCGGATTTACTGGTTTCGCCCTACTTGTTCGGCAGCAACCTGGAGCACACTCGCTCCTGTATCTATACCGGCCTATCTGCTCAGATGGTTCGCAATCGGAAGTTCGCCGGGAAGCCCACGGCTTGCGAGGGCTGCGCCATAGAATGGTTTCCCTTGGGGGAACGTGGCGTGTTTGCCTTGGATGAACCCTACACCCGCCACGGAGAAGGCTACCACATGAAACGGACCCTCGAATGTAATTCCGTCGGTATCTTCAATCCCTACTGCGGGGAAGCTGTCGGCATGGGTCAGCATGGCATCACAATATCCCAAGGGCAGCCGTATCTGTTCGGAATGGTGGTTAAAACCCAAGAATCGGTGAAGTTTACGGTTTCATTGACAGATCGGACCGGAAAGAACGTCTACTGCCGTGCCACATCTGTAGGTGGCGGCGACGATTGGACCCGTTTAGAGGTGGAGCTCACCCCGCAGGCCGCTGACTCTGATGCCGACCTGCGAATCTGCTGGGAGAATGCGGGTTATGTCTGCGTAGGAGCCGTTTCTTTGCTGCCCAAGGATCACTTCCACGGAATGCGCCGCGATGTGGTGGAAGCCATGAAGGATTTGGGCATCAAGGTGCTGCGCTGGCCGGGCGGAAACTTCGCCGGGGAATTCAACTGGATGGACGGCCTTTTGCCGGCGGATATGCGTGCGCCGTTCCAGTCTTATTTGGGCCTGGAGACTCAACCTCACACCATGGGCTACGATTTCAGCGAGATTAATACCGATGACTTTATCGCCCTGTGTCGAGAAATCGGTGCCGAGCCGTTTATCACCATCAACCCCTGTTGGAACACCCCCGATGAGAACGCCGCTTGGGTGGAATACTGCAACGGCGATGTCTCAACCCCCTACGGAAAACTCCGAGCTAACCGGGGTCACCAAGAGCCTTACAATGTGCAGTTTTGGTCATTGGGTAACGAATTCGGTTACGGTCACATGGAGGGCGACAACACTCCTGCCGGGTACTGTCAGATCGCACTGGAGAATGGCAAAAAAATGCTGGAGGCCTCACCCGGTCTCAGCCTGTGCTCCTCGGGACCCTATCCTAACAAGGAATGGGCAGAATTTTCAGCCAAGCCGCTTGCCGGGATTTCTCAGATGATTTCCCAGCACTATTATGGCTACGACCCCCATTACACCGACCTTTCCACCGTAGAGGAGGAATATAACCGGTGCATGGCTTCTGTCTCCCGGATGCGGGAGCTGATTCACCAGTCCCGGCAGTGGCTGGAGCCTTCTATACGCATTTCCATGGACGAGTGGAATGTGTGGTATGCCTGGTACCGTCCTTCCAGTGTTACCGATGGTATTTATGCGGCGCTGGTTCTGCACATGTTGATGGAAGAGGCGGAAAAAAGCGGGATAGCCCTTGCGTGTCACTTTCAGGCGATCAACGAGGGAATGCTGTGTGTGAAACCGGATCACGTGAGCTTGACAGCGCAAGGACAAGTGTTCTCCTGGATGAATCGCTGGCACATGGGTAATCGTCTGTGCTCCGCGTCTCAAGAAGCCGTTATTACCGTGGATCGAGAGGGTCGGGTGTCCGCCACGGTGGTGAACGCCGCATTTCACCGCAAAAAGCCGGTGGACTTCTCTTCCTTTGGACCTTGCAGCGAGGCGGTGCTCTTCTCCAGTGACACCGTGTTGCCTCCCTCCTCATTTACCCAGTCAAACGTTCTGGACCAAGCTGCGGGTGGAACCTTGCAAATGCCGCCGCACAGCGTTTTGTTCTTGCGCTTTTAAGAAGCGGGTTTTTATTCGAACGGTCGGGGAATACGGACAAAACAGCCGGGCTGTGAAGTGTTTTCGGACTTGAACTGCGGCGAGGATGTTTCATGTTGTATCGCTTTTTTCTTGACGCAAGAGTGCTTTGCCGTTATAATGAGAAAAAGTGAAATTTAAAGGGGGGGCACCACGATGGCAGACATTCGGGCATTTCATGCCATGCGGTACACAAAATCGGCGGGAGAAGCGAAAGAACTGACCTGTCCGCCGTATGACATCATCAGTGAAGCGGAGCGCGCGGCGTTTTTGGAAAGAAACCCGCACAACGTCATACGCCTGGAGCTGCCGCGCGGCGAAGAACCGTATAAGACTGCCGGCAAGACGTTGCACACGTGGCTTTCCGACGGCATTTTGCGCTGTGACAAGGACGCAGGTCTTTATATCTACGAGGAAGAATTCAAAACCGACGTAGACCATGGCGAGGTGCGCAGCCTAAAGGGCATCGTGTGCCTTGTGCGCGTGGAGGATTTTTCCGCGGGCGTTGTGCTGCCGCACGAGGAGACGCTCTCTAAGGCGAAAAAGGACCGTTTTGAGCTGATGAAGGCGACGAACTGCAACTTCAGCTCGATTTACTCTTTGTATCAGGACGAAAAGGGCGAAACGCAAAAGCGCATCGACCGCCTTTCCGCCGGCACGCCGTACTGCGAATTTTCAGACGGACTTGTCACACACCGCCTGTGGATTGTGAATGACAAGCAGGCGCTTGAAGCGTTCCGCGCCGATTTTGCGCCGCGCAAATTGTACATTGCGGACGGGCATCACCGCTATGAAACCGCAATTCATTACCGCGATTACTGCCGCGAAAACGCCGTTTGGGCGCCGGGCAGCGAATTCGTCATGATGACGCTCGTCGATATGGCACACCCGGGACTTGTGGTGTTCCCAACGCACCGCCTTGTGCGCGGCATTGAGGGCTTTTCCGCCGAAAAGGTACTTGAAAGCTGCGGGGAATACTTTCAAATCGAGACGCTTGCGGACAAAAGCGAGATTGAGCCGCGCATGAAAAATGCGTATGATGCCGGGCAAAAGGCGTTCGTATTCGTGTATAAAAACGGGGACAGAATGAACTACGCGCTGCTGATTTTGAAAGACGCGGCGGTTATGGAAGAATTTATGCCCGAAAAGAGCGAGGCCTCGCGCGGGCTGGACGTCAGCGTTTTGCACACGCTCATTTTGGAGCGCGCCCTCGGGATTGATCGCGAAAATATGGCGAGTCAGAAAAACTTGACGTATACGCGCGATTTGAACGAAGCGCTTTCCACGGTTGAAAGCGACGAGATGCAGTGTGCATTTATTTTGAACCCCACGCGCGTGGAGGAGATCGGCGCGGTAGCGGCTGCGGGCGAAAAGATGCCGCAGAAGTCCACGTATTTTTACCCGAAGCTTATCACAGGGCTTGTAATGAACAATTTGGAAACGCCTGTGGAAGATTAAAATTTATTTTTAATAAGTCAAGCGCCGTGCTTTCATTCAAGCATGACGCTTGATTTTATATAGCAACACAGAAAACAATTCTTTTCAACCATGCCGCTTTTCACGTCAAAGCAGATACCGGACGCGCCACTGTGTATTTCCGTAAAACTTTGCAACGTGTATAATTCCCCGCATTTCTCAAATACTACCCATACCGAAACTTTGAAAACAAGGGAGATTTGAGATATGAAGGCAACCGGTATCGTCAGACGTATGGATGATCTCGGGCGAGTGGTGGTGCCGAAAGAGCTGCGCCGCACCATGAAGATCAGCGAGGGCACGCCGCTTGAAATTTTCATCGACAAAGACGGCAGCATCATCTTCCGCAAATACTCGCCCGTGGGAGAACTGAACGAAAGCGCCAAAAACATGGCGGAGTGCATCTCGGCGGCAAGCGGCATCGGCACCGCCGTGTGCGACCGCGACCGCATCATCGCAACGGCAGGTATCCCGAAAAAGGATTTGCTGGATAAGCCTGTCTCCAAGCAATTGGATGAGTTGATGCGCCGCAAAAAGGCATTCATCTCCTCCGGCGAGGACACCGTTTTGGCGGCGGAGGGCGGGCTGCGCACCGCAAACGCAGCGTTCCCCATCTCCTGTGCGGGCGATTTGTGCGGCATGTTTCTGCTCATTAAAGACGAAGACGCAAAGCCCGGCGAAACGCAGGAGCATTTGCGGCTCGGCAAGCTCGCGTCCGATTTTT
>OGRY01000916.1_pt1 | contig 23633 bp, 19 predicted proteins | sample 1553551 | NCBI WGS metagenome assembly OGRY01 (sample SAMEA2580101, study PRJEB22360) | human gut metagenome | biome: human gut; feature: human-associated habitat; material: faeces | place: Denmark | collected 2008/2010
TTCTGTGAACGTTTGGAAATTTCCCAAAACCGGCCGCCAAAGCGGGTCGCGGACTATACCGCCGGTAGGGAATTTCGATTTCCAAGGATTTCGATCACCCTGCCCCGAAGAAATTTTCTTTTCATGGTGGATTATACAATAGAAATAAGATAATTTCAATAGGAAATCTATTTGTACATCTATTTCATATTTTCTATTATATATCTATTATCATTTGTCTTTATTTGTCTCCACAACATGTACATCCATCTGTGGATACGGAATGGAAATTCCGTTGGCATCAAAAGATTCTTTGATTTTCTCATTGAGGCGCCATTTGATCTTCCAATATTTATCGGTGGGCACCCAGACGCGAAGGCCCATGACTACGGCACTGTCAGCAAGTTCGTCTACAAAGACCAGCATGTCTTTGTCCGATTTGGTTCCGGGATCTTCCTGTAAAATGTGCTGCAAAAGCTTTTTTGCTTTCTTAATATCGGAATCATAGGAAATTTCCACTTTGATTTCCAGGTTACGCAAATTCTGCGCAGTTACATTGATAATGGTGCTGTTGGATAATTTTCCATTTGGAATGATTACGTGCTTATTGTCAATGGTGATCAGGGTCGTATAGAACATCTCAACCTTATATACGGTTCCCTCCGTTCCACCAGCCTGATCCTGTATAATATAATCTCCTACCTGAAAGGGCTTAAACAAAAGCAGCATAACACCGCCAGACAGATTCTCCAGACCGCCCTGCAAAGCAAGACCAATGGTAACGCCGGCAGTTCCCAGAAGAGCTGCTACGGAAGATTCCTTCACACCGAAATTAGTAGCTATATTAAAAATCAGAATCAGATACAGCAAAAATTTTCCAAAAGAACAGATGAACTGGGCAACCCCCATGTCTATGCCGGCCTTTTCCATGGAACGCTTCGCAACCTTCAGCAGCCACTTGATCAGCTTTGTTCCCACATAAAACGCTACAATAGAAAGAACCACTTTCATTCCGAAGCTGATCAAATCCGGAATATGACCGTTAAAGTAAGCCTTGATCTGATCCCAGTTGGAGTTTACTTTATCCACTGTTTCCTGGACAGTCTCCTGAACTGCATTTTCTATAACCTGTCCTTCCAAATTCCCATCTCCTTTTTTCAGTCCTTTCCCACAAACAACTCTGTCCCTTATTATCCAAAAACTATTTCGTCCACTCCGCTCAAAATCGCAAAAGCGGCAGGAACTAATACCCATTTAAAACAGGGCAATCTGCCCTGTTTTCCACCGGAAATTCATTTTGGGAACAAATTATCCACCGCCTACTGCAAAACTCTCCACAGTATCAACTGCGCTGCCAGAATTAACGGCACACCCAGGCGAAATTTCCACTTTCTGGTTTTATGATGAAAAAACTGCATTCCAAGAAGAGCCCCAGCGGAACCGCCAATGACAGCCACCGCAAGAAGCTGAGCCTCTGGGATGCGCCACTGTTTTCTGATGGCTTTCCGCTTGTCCATGCCGTACATCCCGAAGGCTGCGATATTAACTAAAACCAGATACACAACAAGCATATTTTCTAACATTTTAATCCAACTCTCTAATTCCTCTGCCAAACACGCTATAAAGCGTGTTTGAAAAAGGCTTTCTGCAAGGCAATGTCAAAAGAAGAGAAATAATGTTTTCCCTCTTCTCTTTATTTATTCAACCCTTTCATAGAAAGGCTGATCCGGTTCTTCTTCTCATCCACACCGAGAACACGAACCTCCACAACATCTCCGACGCTTACAGCTTCCAACGGATGTTTGATAAATTTTTCACTCATCTGGGAAATATGAACAAGTCCGTCTTGATGAACTCCGATATCAACGAAAGCTCCGAAATCGATTACGTTGCGGACAGTTCCTTTCAGGATCATACCCTCTTTCAGATCCTTGATATCCAGTACGTCTGTGCGGAGAATCGGCTTCGGCATCTCATCACGCGGATCTCGTGCCGGTTTCTCCAGCTCTTTTACAATATCCCTAAGAGTAATCTCTCCAATTTCCAGTTCATCTGCAGTCTTCTTGTAATCCCTGATCTGTCTGGAAAGTCCGGCAAGCTTGCCTCCTGCAATATCCTCAGCGGAATATCCCAGTTTCTCAAGAAGCCTGGAAGCCGCCTCATAGCTCTCCGGGTGAACGCTTGTCGCGTCGAGAGGATTGGAGCCGCCTGTAATACGCATGAAACCAGCACATTGCTCGAATGCTTTCGGACCAAGCTTCGCAACCTTCAGAAGATCTTTTCGGCTTGTGAAACGGCCATTTTCCTCACGGTAAACTACAATGTTCTTCGCAATAGCCTTGGAAACACCGGAAATATACTCAAGAAGGGAAGCCGAAGCAGTATTTAAATCCACACCTACTTTATTTACAGAATCCTCAACCACACCTGTCAGAGCCTCGCCAAGCTTCTTCTGGTTCATATCATGCTGATACTGCCCTACACCAATGGATTTCGGATCGATCTTAACCAGCTCAGCCAACGGATCCTGCACACGTCTTGCAATGGATGTGGCACTTCTCTGTCCTACATCAAAATTGGGAAATTCATCTGTAGCAAGCTTGCTTGCAGAGTAAACAGAAGCACCCGCCTCATTTGTAATTACATACTGAACCTTCGCTTCCGGAATTTCCTTCAGCATATCAACAATAACCTGCTCAGACTCTCTGGAAGCAGTACCATTTCCAACAGAAATCAGGGAAATGCCATACTTCTTGATCATAGCTTCTACCGTATCCTTCGCAGCGCGAATCTTCTTCTCGTTAGTAGGGGCAGTTGGATAAACAACTGTGGTATCCAGAACTTTTCCAGTAGGATCTACAACAGCCAGCTTACAGCCTGTACGGAAGGCCGGATCCCATCCAAGGACAGTCTGTCCGGCGATTGGAGGCTGCATGAGAAGCTGCTCCAGATTTTTGCCAAATACTTTGATAGCTCCGTCCTCTGCCTTCTCAGTCAGGTCACTTCTGATCTCGCGCTCGATTGCAGGAGCGATCAGACGCTTGTAACTGTCCTCTGTCACTTCTTTCAGAATCGGTGTAGTAAATGGATTGTCGCGGGTGATCACCTGCTTCTCAAGGTAACGGAGAATATCTTCTTCTGGTGCAGCTACCTTGATAGTGAGGAATTTCTCTTTCTCACCACGGTTCAACGCCAGCACACGATGTCCAGCCAGCTTCTTCACCGGCTCTTCAAACTCATAATACATCTCATATACAGACTGTGCCTCCGGATCTTTTGCCGTAGAACTGATAGTTCCTTTTTTTGCAGTAAGATCACGGATGTGGATTCGATAATCTGCCTCATCGGAAATATGCTCTGCAATAATGTCCTTTGCACCAGCAATGGCATCTGTCACAGAAGCAACCTCTTTTTCCTCGGAAACAAAGGCTTCTGCTTCTTCCTCGATGGACTTGCCTGTCATCTGAAGCATAATAATATTGGCCAGCGGCTCCAGACCTTTTTCCTTGGCAATTGTTGCCCTAGTACGTCTCTTCGGACGGTATGGGCGGTAAAGATCCTCTACTACTACCAGTGTCTGTGCTGCCAGGATCTGTGCTTTCAGCTCTTCTGTCAGTTTTCCCTGATCCTCAATGCTGGAAAGAACCTGATTCTTCTTGTCTTCCAGATTTCGAAGATAAGTCAGTCTTTCGTTCAGATTACGAAGCTGCTCATCATTTAAGGTTCCGGTAGCTTCTTTTCTATATCGTGAAATAAAAGGGATGGTGTTTCCCTCATCGATCAATTTAACAGCAGCTTCTACCTGCCATTTCTGCACCCCAAGTTCCTGGGTGATTACCTGTAAAATATCCATTTTTTCAATCTCCTCTTGTTGCTTGTATTTCTAAACGGATCAGTCGTCTCCGGCAACATCACCATATGGGAAAGTCAGCTGCCTCACAACTGCCATTTTCCATGTCTGGTACACTTACAACGGTCAGTGCTTTCATGCTTCTGAATTATAATCATCCTTACTGTCATTTCTGTAACCGTCGTTATTTTCTGTATCATATCCATCTCCAGAATCATTAGTCCAGTTATGAAAGCTTCCAAACCCTTCATTTCCCGGCAGTCTGGAGTCCAGTTCTCCATCCAGATCCCTGTAAAATGCCACCATGGACATTTCCATATAAGGCATGATCCAGAAAAGTGCAATATAGAATGTGAACACAGATAATAACAAAAGCGGGACAAAGCTCAGATTCAGCTTCACATATCTCCAGAGGTTCCCCTTCATCAATCTGGCACTCTCTTTCAATGCCTGGAGTCCTCCAAGCTCTGTGTCGTCAGCCATGAGAAAATAGGTCATGGCAAATGGAAGAGAAATAAGAAAATTCAGCAATGTGCTTACTGCCAGAAGCCCCAGTGTCATAGAAAGCCACTTAATCTGGGAATCCACAGTCAGTCCAGGGTCTGTAGTAAAGCTCACGTAGTAATAAGGAATTGCTGTAACAATCTGGATCACTGCCAGCACAAAACCAGCAATAATAACCCGGTCCGGCTGATTTTTGAAAAAGTATCCCAGATCTCCCAGTGAAAATTCTTTCCCCCTGGAAATATTTAACAGCATATAACCAAAACCTGCTGATATAATTCCCACGATCAGTGACACCACCAGCATAAAGACTTCGCTGAGAACCAGATCCAATGGGGATGTTCCGGAAAATAAATTAGTAGAAAGAATGGTTCCCAGCATATTCAGGCCATATACTGCCAAAAGCCCCAGAAGCACAGTTCCTACGTGTCCCTGCAATGCTTTTTTTGCCTGCAGTTTGATTTCCTTTGTACTTCTTTTTTTCATAATGATCATTCTCCTTTGCAGTGAAACAGCAAGCCGGGATTCTGATGCATCCCGGCCAGATATATTGCAGCACCATTTCGCTGTTTTCACTTTTTGCTCCATTAAGCCATGCCAGTTGTTCCCAATATAGCATTCTTCCATCTGACATCTGTAATTTTTTAATTACGCCGTTCTCTTGTTTCCCCAGAAAAACAGCGCTACCGTACCAGGACCTGTATGGCTTCCGATGGTAGTTCCGATGTTATTGATCTCAACCTTCCCATTTAATTTCGGGAAACGCTCTTCCACCAGCCTTGCCACTTCCCTGGCATCCTCTATACATGCGGACTGGGAAATATAACATTTCCCACTATAGTCAAGTCCGCCCTCAGCGTACTCTTCCATTTTGTCTACAACAGCCCGGATCACCTTTTTCTTGGTACGGATCTTAAATCTTGGGATCAGTTTTCCCTGATCATCCATATTCAGCAGCGGGCAGATATTCAGCATCGTGCCGAAAAAGCCGCTGGCCTTGGAAATACGGCCTCCTCTGATATAAAACGTAAGATCTGTGGAAAAAAACCAGTGATGCAGGTTCAGCTTGTGTTCCTCCGCCCAGGCATGAACCTCCTCAATGGGTCTGCCCTCATCCCGAAGGTCTGCAAGTTTATCCATAAAAAGCCCATATCCGGAGGATGCTCCCAGAGAATCCACCACCAGGATCTTACGCCCCGGATATTTTTCCTCCAGATCCGCTTTTGCAACGTTAGCTGAATTGATAACGCCAGAAATTCCTGAAGACAGGCAGACATGGAGCACATCTTTTCCCTCTTTCAGAAATCCTTCGAAATATTCTTCGAATTCATCTGCATTTACCTGGGAAGTCTTGGTGGATGCACCATCCTGCATGGCCTTATAAAATTGGTCAAATGGCATAGACTGTCCCAGATCATCTGCATATTCTTTTCCATTTAGTTCATAATGAAAGCAGATATAGGAAATATTTCTTTTCTCAAAATGTTCTTTCGTAAGGTCTGCTGTGGAACAGCAGCTGATCACATAGTCGCTCATATTTCCCTCCTGTTACTAATTTTGCAAAACCTCCAGATCGGGTTCTCCCTTATTCTGGAAGAATTTCATTTCTGTACGCAACACTTGCCACTGTATCCGGATCCTCATCCTTGTTAAACCAGAACTGTGCCCGGTTGTCAATCTTGGTATCTGCAGTCTTATAAATATTCAGGTAATCTCCGTCCTCATCACACGCATAGCCTTTTTCCTCTGCAGCTGCGATCAGGTCCGCCTTCTTCGCACCCAGGGTAAATCCACCGGAAAGAGTAAGGGTAAGAGCATCACTGTCGTAATTGCCTACCTCAAGCTCCCGTACAAAACAGTTCTCGATGGCAGTTGCATCCTGGGTAAAATTGTAAACACTGAAATGCACACTCTGGTTATTCTTCATCATGTCTACAAATTCCAGATCCCGGCCAGCCACATAAGCGCCATCTTCCACATCCTGAAGCTCCCAGCCATTCTCAAGGAATGCAGACACCGGAGCCGGAAGGGAATAAAGATCTCCGCAGAATTCCAACTGTGGAGCCAGCAGATCATCTCCCAGCTCAGTAGGAGCGGTATAGGAAGATACGATTTCTGGAACTTCCTCGCTTACACTTCCCTTGTCATATCCTTCTGGCTCTACGAAGTTACGCATATCTACCTGCTTCAGAGTATTGTCATCCTTATATACATAGAAATGAACTTCCTCGTAATAATCTTTCGAGTAGGAATACTTGGTATACAGGTCTCCCTCGTAAGTATCGCTTGGATCACCATAAGCAGCTTTGATATCATCAAAATTGGATTTTCCCATTACGATTCCGCCAGGCAGTTCTACAGGAGTAGCCGCCACATCAAAATCATAGCTTGCATCAATATCAATTCCTGCTACCAGACACTGGTTTAATGGCAGCTGGTTGATTCCAAGATTGATCACATCTACGGAAACGCGGTCGTCCCCTTTGTAAAAACTGATGGAACCATAGGAATTGGTTCCAACGCCCATCTCCGGGTCCTCGTTCTTGCCAAGTGTCCAGTCTGCTGCAAAATCCTGGTAATACATAGGGAACTGGTAAACCTTATCCCCGATCTTCACCTGAAAATCGTACAGGCTGTCGGACAGCTCTGTAACCGTTTCTGCACCAGCCTCAGGCTCATCAGCAGCCTCTCCTGCTGCCTCTGTAGTTTCGGCTTCCTGTGCCTCTGCATAAGCCGCGGACGGAACCGCACACAGGCACATTGCTGTAAAAAGCACTCCCAATACTTTTCTTTTCATACAGAAATTCCTCCTTAGAATGTATATTTGATCAGTCGGCAAGGCCGAAAGCATCGTGTACTGCATTCATAGCCCGGATTCCGTCTTTTTCGTTGATAAGGACGGTAATACGGATTTCAGATGTGGAGATCATATTAATGTTTACGCCTTCATTGTAAAGGCTCTCGAACATCTTTGCAGCCACACCAGGATTGCTGAGCATACCGGAACCAACGATGGAAAGCTTGGCGATATTGCGTTCGGAATGAAGCTCCTTAAATCCAAGCCGTTCCTGGTGCTCCTCCAGAGTAGCAACTGCTTCATCCAGATCATCCTTATTTACTGTAAAAGAGATGTCCTTTGTTCCTGCACGTCCGATAGACTGCAGAATAACATCTACGTTAATATTTTTCTTTGCAAGGGTATCAAACACCTTAAATGCAACACCTGGCACATCACGAAGTCCCAACACCGCAATTCTTACAGCATCTGTATCCAGCGCAACACCGCTGATCAGCATTCTTTCCACGCTAACTACCTCCTTCACTACCGTTCCTTCACTGTTATTCAGGCTGGAGCGGACCACAAGGGGCACTCCGTATTTCTTCGCCATTTCCACAGAACGGTTGTGAAGTACACCCGCTCCTGACGTTGCCAGATCCAGCATCTCATCGTATGTGATTTCTTTCAGCTTTCTGGCATTTGGAACCTTACGCGGGTCGGCTGTGTAAACGCCGTCCACATCTGTATAGATCTCACAGGCATCTGCATGAAGTGCTGCTGCCAGTGCCACTGCAGTGGTATCAGAGCCGCCTCGTCCCAGAGTTGTGTAGTCATCGTATTTATCTACGCCCTGGAATCCGGTAACAATTACGATCCTGCGGGCATCCAGTTCCCGGCGGATACGCTCTGTATCGATTCTTTTTAATCTTGCATTCTGATGGCTGCTTGTGGTATGCATGGTCACCTGAAAGGCATTCAGGGAAACCGCCGGAACGCCCAGCTTGTGCATTACCATTGCCATCAGGGATACGGACATCTGCTCACCGATGGTAAGGAGCATATCCATCTCACGCTTCGGAGGCTTGTCGTCCATATCATGAGCCATACGGATCAGCTCATCTGTATATTTTCCCATGGCGGACAAAACCACCACCACGTCATTTCCTTTTTTATATTCTTCGATACAACGGTTGGCAACATTATACATTCTCTGTTTGTCCCCAACGGAAGTACCGCCGAATTTCTTAACTATCAGCATAGTTTTTCCTTTCACGCTGTCAGTTTTATTTTTATCTGCGCATACAGACAGTTTCGCGCAGCTGCCCATTACCTGAATAACTGCGGATTCATGTTATCAGTCTTTCACGCGGATCATGCCCAGAACATTCTCTCCAAGCGCTTTCACACGCTCTTTGTACTCGCCCTGTGTCATAAGTCTGGTAATAAAACCAAATTCTTCCGGAAGGGAATCCGGCTCGATCACAGCCTCAACCTTACCAAAAGCCTTATCCACTTCATCCAGGGAAGTATCCTTCACACGGACAAAGAAACGGCCTTCTACAGAATCCGGCTCCATCAGGGTCATCTCTTCATTGCTCCAGTTATTTGGAATGGTATCATGAAGATGCTTTGCAGCCTCCACAACGTCTGCTACAACTGCACTTGCAGTAGGAAGCTTGCCGGCTCCGCTTCCATAGAACATGGCATCACCAAGCATGTTTCCATGTACAAAAATACTGTTGAACACTCCCTTTACGCCATAAAGAGGATTCTCCTGTCCTACAAGGAAAGGTGCTACAAGTGCGTAGAAGGAATCGTCTCCCAATTTCTTGCTTGTGCCAAGAAGCTTGATACTTCTGCCCATTTCTCTTGCGTATTCCATATCCTCTGGTGTGATCTTTGTAATTCCTTCTGTATAAACATTTTCAAAATTCAGGAATTTTCCATATGCCAGAGAGGAAAGAATGGCAATCTTACGGCATGCGTCCTGTCCTTCCACATCAGCGGTAGGATCAGCCTCTGCGTAGCCTTTTTCCTGAGCCTCTTTCAGAACAGTATTGAAATCAGCGCCTTCTGTGATCATCTTATCCAGCATATAGTTAGTAGTTCCGTTCAGAATTCCGCTGACCTCATCGATCTCATCTGCGGTAAGAGAACCGTTGATGGCACGAATGATCGGGATTCCACCGCCACAGCTTGCCTCGAAAAGGAAGTTGATCTTTTTCTCTTTTGCAATTTCCATAAGCTCAGGACCGTATTGGGCAACCAGAGCTTTATTTGAGGTACACACACTCTTGCCGGCTTCAAGTGCTCTTTTTGTAAAAGTATAGGCAGCACCGGTTCCTCCCATTACTTCTACTACAATTTTAACTTCCGGATCGTTTACGATCTGCTCAAAGTCATGAACAAGAATCTCTTCTACCGGATCTCCAGGGAACTCACGAAGATCCAGTACATATTTGATCTTAATCTCTTCCCCGGCTCTTTTGTTAATCAATTCATGATTGGTGCGGATGACTTCTACTACACCGCTTCCAACTGTGCCATATCCTAACACTGCAATATTTATCATCTGTCCGTTACTCCCTGCCTAAAATTTTTAAATAATGGATTCCTTCCATCTGTTCAATGTCATCCACCATTGCCTCAGCATCCCCTTCTCCCTGAAGGATCTGCACACTTAAGGTAAGAGTGGCAATACCACTGATGGGAATACTCTGATGTATGGTCAGAATATTGCCATGGTTTTCTGCAATAGCCCGAAGAACATTGGATAAAATTCCCGGCTCATCATCCATCTGTATAATAAATGTGATGGTCTTTCCCTTGGCTTCCTCGTGGAAGGGAAAAATATCATCTTTATATTTATAGAAAGAGCTTCGGCTGATTCCCACAGCGTCTGCAGCTTCCTGAACCGTAGCTGCCCGCTTTGATTCCAGAAGCTTCTTCGCTGCAACTACATTCAGAAGCACCTCTGGCACAGCCCGCTCTTTTACTACAAAATATTTATTCTTATCTGTTGTCTTTGGCATCCTGCATTTCCTTCCACTTTCACTGCGCCCTGCAAATCTCTGCCATTACAGCCGCTGTATCCAGACATAATCCGGAAACTGGCCTTACCCTGTTACCGTTCACTCTGTGAACAGCAGCATGCTTTTACTGCTGTTCTGCAGGTCTCTTCGCAAGTGCGATCCATTTCAGATATGCATTAATAAAGATATCAATGGCACCATCCATAACTGCATCTACATTTCCGGTTTCTTCATTGGTACGGTGATCTTTGACCATGGTATATGGCTGCATAACGTAGGAACGGATCTGGTTGCCCCAGCCGATATCCGTTACTTCACCTCGGATTCCGGAAAGCTTGGCTTCTGCCTCCTGCTGTTTCAGAAGATATAACTTCGCCTTCAGCATCTGCATAGCCTTATCTTTATTCATATGCTGGGAACGCTCATTCTGACACTGTACCACGATTCCTGTTGGAAAATGAGTGATACGGATAGCGGATGAGGTCTTGTTGATATGCTGTCCGCCGGCACCACTGCTTCGGTAGGTATCAATACGGATGTCCTCATCATTGACTTCTACGTCCAGATCTTTCTCAATATCCGGCATTACATCGCAGGATACGAAAGAGGTCTGGCGCTTTCCAGCCGCATTGAACGGGGAAATACGTACCAGACGGTGAACACCTTTCTCAGACTTCAGAAGTCCGTATGCGTTCTCTCCGTTTACCTGGAAGGTAACAGATTTGATACCAGCTTCATCGCCGTCCAGATAGTCCAGAACTTCAATTGAAAAGCCCTTGCGCTCAGCCCAGCGTGTATACATACGATACAGCATACTGCACCAGTCGCAGGCTTCTGTTCCACCAGCTCCTGCATTCAGTTTGATAATGGCATTCTCGCCGTCATACTCTCCTGAAAGAAGTGTCTTCACACGGATACTGTCAAACTGTGCCTGGAACTCATCCAGCATTTCCTGGATTTCTTCGATCATGGACGGATCATTTTCCTCATAGCTCATCTCGATCAGGGTCTCCATATCTTCTTTCTGGGTTACCAGATTCTGATAGGTTTCCATGTCGTCCTTCATGCTCTTTAATTCTTTCATTTTCTTCTGGGATATTTCTGCATTGTCCCAGAAATCAGGCGCTTCCATTTCACGCTCTAATTCTTCAACCCGCTTTTCTTTGTTAGCCAGGTCAAAGTGAATCCCTCACTTCCACTAATGGTTCTGTGTATGTTGCAAGAATGCTCTTGAACTGGTCTAATTCAACCATAGCTTCACCTTCTTTCTAATATTTCTGTGTAACTGTCCAGTGTTTTCTGAATCGTTACATTTCTTCAACAATGCCGCCGGCCTGGAACGTGTTTGAAAAATCATTCCCGCGATCCGCACGGCACACAGACTTTCAAACTATACAATAGCATATTCCGTGGGAAATTACAATAAAAAGCGGTGTGGAAAGGAACAGCCACCCGTTACCGTTTCCTCTGTGAATAACAGTCATTCTCTCTGTTGCGATTTTTTCTCAAAAATGGATTTTAGAATAGGTTGAAAAATCTCTGTATTTCTTATATCATAAACTAATGGTTCGTTTGTGGAACATGGTTCTATGATATGATGATTTTGGTTAAAGCTATTAATGAAGAGGTATCATTTTTGAAGAAGAAAGAAGCGGTATTTATTGGTGCACTATTGGTTATTTCAGTGGTGCTTTGTATTTTTGTTTATGCGGTTCCACATGGAACTCATGGGTCGATCCAGATTACGGTGGATGGGGAACTTTATGGGACTTATTCACTGGCGGAGGATCAGGTGATCCAGATTGGGGATACCAATGTGTGTGAAATTAAGGACGGCGAGGTAAAGATGACAGAGGCGGACTGTCCGGATCATCTTTGCATGAAGCAACCGGCAGTGGGCAGTGCAGGCGGATATATTGTGTGCCTGCCAAACAGAGTAGTCATTCAGGGAGAGGGCGATTCAGATTCACAGGATTCCGAGAGTGGATTTGACGCAGTGGTGTAAGTGATGGATCAGAAAAAGGCAGCGTATCTTGGGCTGTTTGCAGCCATTGCCATTATTTTCGGGTATGTGGAATCGTTGATTCCGTTTTTTGCGGGAATTCCGGGAATGAAGCTGGGGCTTGCAAATCTGGCGGTGCTTTTTGTGCTGGAGAGGTATACGTGGAAAGAAGCGGCGCTGGTTTCCATTGTGAGAATTTTTATTATCGGTTTTATGTTTGGAAGCGGCTCCAGTATTATGTATAGCCTGGCGGGGGCGACCCTTAGTTTGATCGTGATGGTTTTTGTGAAAAATAAGATTGGATTCGGGCAGCTGGGTGTAAGTGTGGCTGGTGGCGTTTCCCATAACATCGGTCAGCTGCTGGTGGCGATTCCGGCAACGCATACGGTGGGACTGTTGTATTATTATGCTCCGGCGCTGATGGTGTCGGGAGTGATTACAGGACTGCTGATTGGAGTGCTGACGAAGGAAGTGCTTAAGAGAATTCCGTGAGATGTTACCACCGTACGCATCTGGGCTGAATATATTCCACGCGGGGAGGCGCAACATTCCGCGGAGCTAACTGCTAACTGCGACTAAACATCTCAGGAGAGCCTTCGATGTTAAGTCTTCGTAAGCAGTGGATCTCCGCTCCATTAAGGGCGCGCCTTGAATGCCCCGCTTAGGAATATATTCAGCCCAAATGCTGTTAGTTGAAAAAGAGCTCCAGGCGATAGTTTTTGACTATCCTCTGGAGCTCTTTTCGTTATTCCGTAAGCTATCATTTTCTATGAATCTATCATGGACAACTTATGCTTCGTTTACTGTGTATCCGTCTTTCATTAATTCGAATTTATCCATCAGTCCACTTGTCACATACACATTTTTGTCTTCATCTACAAATACGGCTTCTGCATCATATTTCTCTAAAAGAGGTTTCGCGGCGTCCATACCAAGGACGAAGCAGGCGGTGGAAAGGCCGTCGGCCAGATAGCCCTGGTCGCAGACGATGGTGACGGAGGTGAGACCGTTCTGGACGGGGTAGCCGGTCTTTGGATCCAGGATGTGGTGGTAGCGGATTCCATCTTCTATGAAGTATTTTTCGTAGTCGCCGGAGGTGGAAAGGAACTGGTTGGCGTCCAGGGTGATGGCGCCAAGGTAGTCACCTTCGGTGTCACGGGGATCGGTGAGGGCTACTTTCCAGGGGGAACCGTCTGGCTTTTCGCCGTAGGTCATGACACTGCTGCCGCCTAGGTTCAGGATCATACCAGAAACATCGGGCTGGCTTCTAAGGTAGTCCATAATCAGGTCACAGCCCATGCCTTTTCCAACGGCACCAAGATCCAGGGTACAGCCATCAAGAAGGGTTACATTGTTTCCGTCCATCTGAATTTTCTCGTATCCCACTTCGGGAAGAAGAGTGTCAATTTCGGACTGGTCCGGGACATGAGGATTCTCGCCGTCAATGTCCCACAGACGGATGATTTTTCCAAGGGTGGGGTCAAAAGCACCGTCGGATTCCTGGGAAAGCTGGCGAATTTTCTCAAGGTCGGCGGCAAGTTCATCAGAGACTTCCATGGTCTTGCCATCAGCATTGTTCAACTGAGAAATCTGGGAGTTTTCCTCTGTCCAGGAAAGGAGGGTGGTTTCCATTTCGCGGAGCTTTTCGCCAATCTGGGTGTTGATGTCCTCGCCTGAGGTATAAAGGGTTTCGGAAACTACCGTGTCCATTGCGAAATCTGCGTTGGTGTATTTTTCCACGTCAGATGCATAAACAACTGTAGTTGTTTTTCCCAGTACTGTTGCGGAAATGACAGTGAGAAGCAGGCTGCCCCAGAGGATTCCTGCCGCACTTCTCTTTCTCAAATGCCTTCTCCCATTAAACATATCCAAGCAGGTAAGTGATTGACCTCTGGACTGCTTTTTATAATGTACCTTAATTAAATCGAATTCATTCTGAAATCTTACTTTACTTCTTTTTTTACTCATATCCTGTTCTTTCTGATTTTATTTTCTCTTACTTTCCAATAGCTTTCGCCCATCTTTTCCAAGCGCGTGTTTAAAAAGAGCTCTCATCTTTCATCTTCGGAATCCCGATCCGGATATTCTTCTTCGGGCAGATTCCCTGGCAGGCGTGGCAGCAGATACATTCTCCTGAGAGAAGGGTATCACCGTCAATGTCCAGATGAGCAGGACAGCGCTTTTTGCAGGCTCCGCATTTCGCCGGACAGGTGCTTCTGTCACGGTTGAACAGTGCAGAGGGTGCTATAGGCATTATAGCAAAAATCGCGCCCATTGGGCAGAGGAACTGGCAGAAAAATCTTTCCTGGGTGCACATTCCGATCATGATCAGAAGCAGCAGCACAATCCCCACCTTGTAGGCGGCGCCGGGAAGTCTGCCAGCGGTGAGCATGGAAAACACATCCCAGGGGCTCATGCCCTGAAGCTTGCTGTACCAGCCGGTAAGGATAGATACAAGGAGCACCAGAAGCCAGATATATTTCACCTTCTGCAAAATACGAATGGCTTTTTCTGAATATCCGTGACGGCCTTTTTTATGAAAAACCTTCTGGCGGATAAACACAGTCAGCTCATACAATGCATCCCCAAGGGAACCAAATGCGCAGGCATATCCGCAGAAATGCCGTCCGAACAGGCAGGTTACCACCAGCAGCACGGCAGTCACATCCAGAAAGGAATTCCAGCTGATTGTCTGATGTGCTGCGATTGCCTGAAAAATGGACTTCACGCCTGCGAATGCCGTGGAAAAAAGTGCCGGAGCAAAAATGAAAAACAGAAGCTGGATGCCGGCGCGGATCAGCCGGATTTTTCTCTGTCTCTTTTTCATTGATTTTCCGCCTTTCCAAGTGCATCATTTACAGCGTTGATAATTCCAGTGGAACTGAAGGTTGCGCCGGAAATGGTGTCAACGTCTGTACTCTGGGAAGCCAGAATGGTGCTGATCACGCCCTGTCCCTGGGAAAGGTATGCAGAGTCTTCGCCTGGTGCACTTACCACCTGAATGTCTGTAATCGTGTCATTTTCAAGTGTAACCTGAACCTGGATGTTGCCGCCAAAGCCCTGGCCGTCTCCTGTGTAGGTTCCGTTTTTGTAGACAAGATCTTCACTTTCTTCCTCAGAAGAAGCGTTCTCAGCCTCTGTCTCATCTGTATTTTCGTCATCTTTTTTCGCGTCCTCGGAAGCATCCCCGGAAGATATTTCTTTCTCCTGTGCTTTTTGATTCTTCGCTTCCTCTTCTGCTTTTTTCTTCGCCTCTTCCTGCGCTTTTGCAGCCTCTTCAAGGGCACTTAATATCTCATCCTGCTGTTTTTCCAAGGCCTCCACTCTGGTTGTCAGACTGGCGATCTGCTGGTCTTTTTCGGTATCACTGTCTTTTTTCTGCATGGAGTTGTAGCCAAGGACGGCGCCAACGATCAGAAGCAGACATAAAACTCTCATAATAAAACTCTGGTATTTCATGGATTATGCTCCTTTTGCCTGATTTAATGCATTTCGAAATGCCTGAATAATTCCCTGGGAAGAATATGTGCATCCAGATACTGTATCTACACTGTCTGCTGACTGCTTTCCCATAACCTGTCCAAGAATTCCTGCCCAGGCTGTATCTACATATTCTTCATCATCATAGGAAAAATAGGTTGCTCCCACAATCTGTCCTCCGGATATTGTTACGGTAACCTGTACACTGTCTGGTCCGTCATTACCTTCTCCAATACCAGTGTAGGTTCCATCTGTATATGCACCAGCAGGCACAGGCGTGGGTTCTGGCGTAGCTGTGGGTTCCGGCGTTACAGAATTCTCTGGTGTATCCGTCGGTTCCGGTACAGAAGTTGGCTCTGGCGTTTCAGTAGGCTCTGGTACAGCTGTAGGCTCCGGTGCAGTCGTTGGTTCCGGAACAGAAGTCGGCTTTGGCGTATTTGTGGGTTCTGGCTTCTCGGTGGAATCCGGCGCCTCAGTGGGCTCTGGCGTTACTGAAGGCTGTACCTCTGTATTTTTTGCCTGCTCCAATGCTATTTTGGACGCATCCAGAATTCCCATAGAAGAAAATGTTGCACCACTTACAGTGTCAATTCCTTCTGTACTCTGCTTTTCCAGTATTTTAGGCTGTATGGATCTCCATGCCTTATTGAAAAAGCTTCTGGTATCTGAGTTTGTATTGGTTACTTCCGTAATTTTTCCGTCTTTAATTGTCAGTGTTATGTTAACCTTTCCGGAATATCCCATTGCAGACCCTGTATAGGTACCATCTTTCAAAAGCTTTACAACCGGCTGTTCATCTGACGGATTATCCGGAGTCTTGGTAGGCTGTGGAATCTCCGTTGGAATTGGTGTTACAGTTTCATCAGGTACAGTAGTCGGGGTTGGAGTTATATCTTCTTCCTTTGAGTCTGTAGTTCCTGATTGATCAGCCCTTGAAAGAGCCTGGGATAAAGCTCCGAGAATTCCATTGGAAGAAAATGTTGCACCACTTACAGTATCAATTTCAGAAGTACTCTGTCTGGAAATCACATTGGACTTGATTGTTTTCCATGCTTTATTAAAAAATTCAGGTGTATCTGTATTTGTGTTGCTTATTTTTTTGATTTTTCCATTTTTTATTGTAACCTTTACCGTTACGGTTCCATCAAAGCCTTCTGCCTGTCCCTCATATACGCCATCTTTATAGCTGACAGAAGTATCTTTCTTCGGTTTCTTTGCAGGTTTTGGCGTTGGCGTTGGAGTTGGTGTGGCAGAATCACTGTTTCCTGCCTGTGAAAGGGCGTTCTGTACTGCCTGGATAATTCCGTTTGAGGAATAAGTTGCACCGCTGACTGCATCCACATTCGGGGACTGGCTTGATAAAACCTTACTTACAACGCCCTGTGCGGAGGCAAAATAAGAGCCTGTTTCTCCAGAGGCACTCAATATATCAACAGCTGTGATTTTCCCACCTGATACAGTTACCTGTACGGTAATCGTTCCTCCAAAGCCAGTTCCGCTTCCCTGGTAAGTTCCATCTTTATAGCCGCCTTCCGGAACTTCTGTAGTTGGTGTAGTGGTGGAGCCCTGACCTACCCCTGAAGATGCAGCCGTTTTTACTGGAAGGGTCTTTGAGCTTCCTTTTTTTATACCACTTTTTTTCTTTGAAATTTTGGAAGTTTTTTTCTTTGAAGATGATGATGTATTTTTGCCTGCTTTCAGCAGACTCTCCTCTTCTGCGTCGTCATCTGCTGCCTCATAGGAATAGGCTGTTTTCAGAAGCGATTCCAGATCCTGGGATTTTACAACCTCTCTGGTTTCAGAAGTCACTTCTTTTCCACTGCTGCCAGCCTGAGCACCTGCTGCAGCCACAGCAGCAATAACCACTGCTGCCGGAGCAAGTTTCACCAGATTCTTTCTTTCAAAAGGATTCTTATCACTGTCTCGTTTTTTCATGCTGTCTCCTATTAAAATATGTAGCAAAATAAGTTTTTTTACAAGCAAAAGCAGGGGCTGTTAAAAACGGCCCCCGTTCCTTTGCCTTGTTTTTGCACAAGTATTATTTGTTATCGTAAAAGCTTTGTAATCATTATTTTACTTTTACTTTGAATTTCTTAGATACTCCATTACTTGTAACAGTGATGGTTGCAGTACCTTTCTTCTTACCTTTTACAACACCTTTTGCAGTAACAGTCGCTACTTTCTTGTTGCTGGACTTGTATGTTACTTTTCCGGATGGTGTTGCGGTTGCTTTGATTTTTACTGTTTTGCCTTTCTTGATTGTTGCAGAAGATTTTGCAAGCTTCAGAGAAGGTTTCTTAACCTGGATTACTACCTTCTTAGTGTAGTTTCCAACTTTTACCGTAATGGTTGTCTTTCCTGCTTTTTTCGCTTTTACAACACCCTTGGAAGTTACAGTAGCAACTTTCTTATTGCTGGATGTGAATTTAGCTTTTCCTGTTACACCTGTTTTTTCAACAGTGATTGTTGTGGATGTTTTTCCTTTGGTGTAAATCGTGGAAGCTTTTGCAGTTGCTGTAATTCCAGGAGTTGCAGTCGGTGCTGGTGTTGCTGTTGGAGCCGGTGTTGCAGTCGGCTGTGCAGGAGCCGGTGTTGCGGTCGGCTCTGCCGGCACCGGAGTAGCGGTTGGAGCTGGAGCTTTTACAAGCATGTTAAGAGCTTCTCTTAAATGTCCGATCTGCTCTTCTACGCCATAAGTTGTCTGATTCTTAATATTTGCAAGCATTTCCTCGCACTCTTCAAGCTCATTTGCAATGCTGTCTTTTGCAGCAGCCCAGCTCTCCGGAGTATAATCAGCCTCGTTCAGGGCTTTTGCTTCTGCAATAATGTTTTCCAGTGGTGTGGAATCTGCATCACCTGCAGGTTTTGCAATATTCTCAGCTGTTGCCTGGAATTTTACAACGTAATCCTGGTATCCAAGGGCATGAACAGTAAGGATCCAGTAACCAGTTCCGTCAGTTCCTTCCGGAAGCTTGCATCTTCCGGATTCTGTAAGGCCAAGCTGGATACCCATCATTTTATGCATCCAGTTATCAGCTGCAAATTTTGTTCCATAGTTTGCAAGTCTGTTTGTATAAGTGGAATCATTTCCATAATATGCCCACTCAACAGACTGCATATGTGAACCAAGATCGCCATAGTTTCCAGTCAGGTCAACTCTCAGGAACTCACCATAAGAACCATTTCCAGGTTTTACAGTTGCTGTAATTCCATCTGCCACTTTCAGCTCTGCATCTTTGATACCAGACTCAGTTCCGTTCTGTCTTGCTCCGATTACAAAGCTTCCGTCTTCAGCTTTTGTAACTTTTTTCAAACCATTTGTATTTGCAGTTACATTTGCAACGGCTTCATAGGATTTCAGTTCTTTCTCGCCATAACCGCCGATCAGCTGTCCGCCATTTTTTACAATTGCATGGCTTTCTGCAAAAGCAGCAAGGTCAGCTCTCTTAATCTCAACCGGTACATATTTCAGGCCAGTTACGGTATATCCGGTTACATTGTTCCGGTTAAATACTTCTGATGTTCCATCGGCATAATAAACTGTTTTTCCGTCTGCGCTCCAGTGAGAAACTGTTTTTCCATTAAGAACCGCGATTGCCTGGAAGCTTCCTCTGTGAAGGCCATGGTTTGCAGTTGCTCTTGTTACAGCATCAAATGCTCCAAGGTCTGACTCACCTCTTCTGTCTTTTTCTTCAGAAGAAGCTGTTGAGCCTGCATTGTATACATCCTCGGAAGACCAGTATTCAGCCCAGGTAAGACCTGCGTATACATATACGTTTTCGTTGTAAACAAATGTTACATCTGGGTATCCGGCAACACTTACAACTACTGTATCTCCATCGTTTACAGCTGTTTTAGAATAATCAAGAGTTCCATCCTCCTGAACAATCTTCACAGCACCTTTTCCGCTTGCAGCATACTCTTTGTCACCAATTTTTACTTTTGAAACTGTTTTGGTAAATGCAACAAACTGCTCAGCGGTAATATCTGCCGCAGCAACCAGTTTTCCTTCATACTCATCATAGGAAGCCATTACAGTATCTGTTGTTGCTGTAAAAGTAGCGCTGACAGGAGCATATTTTCCATTTGCATCGGAAATTGTCAGAGTATGTGTTCCAGGTGTAAGATTTGTAACCTTTACTCCTGTCTCTGTTGTCGCTGCTTCCACATCATCAACTGCATATTTCTTTGAATAATCAGATGGAAGTGCTTCAGATAATTCAACTTTAACCTCTGCATCTGTTACCTTGATGTTGTCAACGGTTGCACTGACACCTGTTTTTACCGGAACATAAGTATCTGGAATATCAAAATTAATTTCCCCCTTATCCGTATAGTACGTTACGCTGGAAATAGTTTTTCCCATCATGGATTTGTAGTGGTCAGAGCTTATTGGGCAACCGTGAGATTCTGTTGTAAAGCCGGTGCTCCATGCAAGTTCTTTTCCTTTCCAGATATTCTCAAGATGACGGAGTGCATAAGTGGTTCCGTCTGTTGTATTGATGATTACACCATAAATCTTATCACCATTAGATGCATTTACTACTGCCTTTACTGCTGTCTCATCCAGCTCGAGCTGATAATCTCCATATTTGGAATTAAGCTTTAATTCAGCATTCACACTAACATTCTGTTCGGACATTCCCTGAACAGCGCCAAAAGAAATATTTCCGTTCTCATCTACGCTCATTTCCTTGTAATATGCAAGAGTTTCTGCCGGAACATAATAAGTATAGCTTGGCTGTTCAATAAGAGCCGCTGCACCAGTATATGTATTAGTACTTACCTGGCCTTTCATGTTCGTAGTAATCTCTATAGTAGTGCTGTCTGTAATCTGTTTAAAATTTTCCAAATCAGAAGCTTTATTCACTTTTACCGGAAAAGTAACACCTGCAAGTTCATTTCCTTCCGCGCTTGTATGATAAGCAGCATTTCCATTCATCACGCCGCTCATCTTTGTTTTTGCTTTCGTCGCAGATGTAAATGCATCTACTTTTACATCATTGTTTTTCAGCTCAGATCTGTAAAAAGCTTCATAGGGAATGTTCATCAGTACGATCTGACCATCCTCCACTGTTTTCACAGCTCCCGCTTCATTGTTGGTTTCGCCCTCAGTGTCTGCTAAAAAAGCATCTTCTGTGTCTCCGGTTTCGCCGTCCTCAAATCCAGACTCCTCTTCTGCGGCTTCTCCAGATTCAAAACCATCCTCTGTGTCTGTACCAAAATCTGCTGAATCGTCAGCCTCTGATGATTCGTCATAGTCGTCTGAAATCTCATCAGAATCATATATAGTCTCATCAGAAACCTCAACAGACACTTCACCAGAAGTAAAATCTTCTGCCATTACTCCAACTGGTGAACTGGTCATCGCTACAGCTGCACTCATAATGATCGGAGCAATTTTTCTTAATAACTTTTTGTCAGCCATCCTCTTCCTCCTCATTTAACTATTATTAGTATTTTCTAACCTTTGTTTATTTTACAGAATCGCGTTAGAAATGTCTATCTTTTTTTAGTTTAGACATTGCACTTTTTTTATCAACAAGAGTGGGCTTCCGTATACCGACAAGCTGATTCTGTCTCCATATTTTATGATACCAGTGTCAAAGGTCAAAAAGCTGTTCGTGCTTGCACGATAAGGCTTTTGAACTTGGGACACGCCAAATATGAGAAAGTAGCGATTTACGCAGTAAATCAGCGGATTTCGAATATTTGGAGGATTGCGGGAGCAGCGTAGCTGCGTAGCAATCCGGGTATCAAATGAGTGTCAAAAGACCTTTTGACACTCATATCATTTTATATAAAAAATGCTTTCCTCTCTTCAGATATAATGACATCACCCCCATTTGCAGCAAAAAAATCCAGGCACGGAAGTCTTCTTACTTCTATACCTGAATTCTCCTACATCAAAAAATTTCCCTTTGGCAGCCTTTAAATTTCATTTTTATTCATCTCTTCTGCCATATCTGCATTTTGCACTATATCTTCCCTCTATGAGAAAAAGCTTTCAGCCACGCTCATCTCTGCAATATATCCAACAGTTCCTGTCATAAAAATAGTTCCATCTTCTTTAATGTCGATCTGGATCATACCACCTGGCTGGTTTACATTGATTCTGTTTTCCATCAGACCTTTTCGGTAGGCTGCAATGGCTGCTGCACAGCTTCCTGTACCGGAAGCTTTTGTGTAACCGGAGCCACGCTCCCAGATCTCGATATCCAGATTTCCTTTATCAATCTGGCGGCAGATCTGCAGGTTCACTCTTTCCGGGAACTCATCTGCATTTTCCACATATGGCCCCAGCTCTCTTACTTTTTCCTGAGATACCTGATCCATGAAAATAATGCAGTGTGGATTTCCTACTGTGAGACAAGTTGCCTTGTATTCTTTCTTGTTAAATGTAAATGGCTCATCGATCACCTCACGCACCTCGCCAGTTACCGGAATCTCTCTGGAAAGGAAAGAGGCTTTGCCCATATTTACGCGGAACTCTGTCGCTCTGGCATTCAGACACTCTACTTCGATTGTTCCGGATAAAGTCTCAATGGCAAATTTTTTCTCTGTAACATACTCATTGTCCATAAGATATTTTGCAAAAATACAGACACCGTTTCCACTGATTGCAGCTTCACTTCCATCGGAATTAAAAATATGCATTCCCATTTTTCCGTTAATGTCAACTGGTCCGTAAAGCACACCATCCGCTCCAAGTCCGAACCCCCGCTGGCAAAGAAGCGCAACTTTTTTGCCCTGCAGCTGAAGCTGGTTTTTCTTCGCATCCAGTACCAGATAATCATTTCCAAAGCCCTGATATTTTGTCATGATAATGCTGTCTCTCATTGTTTTCAATTCCTTTCTGACGAAGCGCCCGTGATCTTTTTTCTCAAATCACATCTTATATATCCAGTATAGCATTTATTTTTCCCATGTACATAGAATAACTTGCGAAATATATTGCAAAAAATGCGGTATTTCATTTATAATAAAGTCATATTTCAAGCGCAGAATTGAATTATGACGCTACGCAAACGTAGCTGCAAGCAAAGTTTGCGGTTCCATACACACTATAGTTAAAACAGGGGCCATAACATATGAATTCTTTCAATGAACCTACTGAAAAAACCGGCTATCTGGAGCAGGATTTCCGGCTTTTTCACATCAAGGACCAGACCAAGCGAGAATTTTCTTACCATTATCATGATTTTCACAAGGTGATCATCTTTCTTTCCGGAAAGGCAGCCTACCACATTGAGGGAAAGTCCTACTACCTGAAGCCCTGGGACATTCTCCTCGTGAACCGTCACGCCATCCACAAACCTGAAATTGATTTTTCGGTTCCATACGAACGTTTTGTACTATGGATCCGCAACGACATCAAATCCACAGAACTGCTCCGCTGTTTTCAGAAGGCGATTGACCGGAGTTACAATCTAATCCGTCTGGACTCTGACACTCAGGAAAAATTAAAGCAGCTTCTCTACGAACTGGAAGCTGCCCTGAAAGACAAAAAATTTGGAAGCGAGCTTCTTGGCTCAGCTCTTTTTACCCAGTTCATGGTTTATGTAAACCGCATTTTTCTGGAAAAGCAGTACATTTACGACGCTCGCTCCTACAGCAGTGATTCCCAGATAGAAGAGCTTCTCCGTTATATTAACCACAACCTTACTGAAGATCTTTCCATTGAAACCCTTGCGCGGAAATACTACCTGAGCAAGTATCACATGATGCGGAAATTCAAGGAGGAAACCGGTTACACCATCCACAACTACATCATTAGCAAGCGCCTTCTTCTCGCTCGCACAAAAATTTCCGAAGGCACCCCCATCCTGAAGGCCGCCCAGTTAAGCGGCTTCTCCGACTATACCACCTTCTCCCGGGCCTATAAAAAACAATTTGGCACCGCGCCGAGCCAGACAATATAATTGTTATTTAATTGGTTGAAAAGTTCTTCTGGAGGGACGCATTTGGACAATGTGTATTACTCACTCGCCGGCGCAACGCTCCAGC
>OGRY01000919.1_pt1 | contig 23621 bp, 23 predicted proteins | sample 1553551 | NCBI WGS metagenome assembly OGRY01 (sample SAMEA2580101, study PRJEB22360) | human gut metagenome | biome: human gut; feature: human-associated habitat; material: faeces | place: Denmark | collected 2008/2010
GACAAGGGCGTTCTGTTCCCGCAGGACTTAATGAAAGCACATAATGACAATATTGAACTTGCGAAAATCAAAAAATCCGAAATCTGCAAAAAGAAATTTGCGGCGGCAATCAAAAAGTTCGTTAAGTATGATTATACTTCCGGGGGACTGACAATCGCCGTTGCGCAAAGTCCGGAACAGCTTGCCGCAGAAGGCTCTGCACTGCACCACTGCGTAGGAGGATATGCCGAGCGTGTTTCCAAAGGCGAGTGCGTTATATTTTTCGTCCGCAGGGCGGACAAGCCCGACAAGCCGTTCTATACCCTGGAACTGCGCAACAAACAGTTGGTTCAATGCCGCACTTTAAATAACAAAAGCTACGAGTCCGACAAAGAAGTTTCGGAATTTGTAAATAAATGGTTAAGAAAAATACGTAAAGGAGCGTAAAAAATGAGCGAATTAACAAGCAATTCAACAACAGAGGTTTCAGCCGAAAGACCGATTGAGGTTATCACCGAGGAAATCAACTTCTACAAGGCAACCGCCGGGGCGGCTATACTTGAAATCGGAAAGCGGCTCAACGAGGCAAAGTCACTTTTAAATCACGGCGAGTGGGGAGAATGGCTTGCCGAAAAAGTCGATTTTTCCGAGGCTACGGCACAGCGGTTTATGAGGCTTGCAAAGGAGTATTCAAATCCGTCACCGGTGACGGATTTAGGTGTGTCAAAAGCCTTGGTATTACTGGCTTTGCCCGATTTTGAACGTGACGAATTTGTGAGCGAAAAACACACCGTAAACGGCGAGGAAAAGACAGTTGCCGAAATGAGCAAGAGAGAGCTTGAACAGGCGGTAAAAGAGAAAAATGAGGCTCTTAAACGTGAAAGCGAAACAAAGCAAAGACTCGAAAAACTTGAAAGCGAGCTTGCCGCCGCCAAAGAGTCCGAGGAGGAGTCAAACGCCCTCCTGGAAGATACAAAGGCAGAGATTGAAAAACTTAAAAGCGCACCTCTGCCCGAAGTTGAGAACGTTAAACTTTCCGATGAACAGCTCAAAGAATTTCGGGACAAGGCGGCAGCGGAAAAGGCGGAGGAAATAGAAAAGCTCAACGCCAAAATCGAACGACTGAAAGAACAAAACAAAAAAGCCGCCGAGGAAAAGGAAAGGCTCAGCTCACAAAAGAAGGCGCTTGAACAGCGGTGTGAAAATATTGCCGAGGAAAGCATTGCCGACCGTGAAAAGCTCCAAAAGGAGATTGAAAGTCTCAAAGCAAAAATGCTTGTTTCAAATTCAGAGACTATGACGGAATTTAAAATATATTTTAATGATTTTCAGGCACTCGGCAACAAGATGCTCGGTTGCATTGAGAAAACAATGACGGCTGACAACGCCGAGGCAGGAAAGCTTAAAAAAGCAGTATACGCTATATGCAGTAAATTTGCGGAAGTGGTTAAGTGAGGGAGATTATGGAAAAAGAACTGTTTACAAAAGAATGCCCGATTTGCGGCACGACCTTTAAAACATACAATGACACAAAAAAGTATTGCTGTCACAAATGCACACTGGCGGCGGCAAGCCTCAAAAAGGAGAAAGACGTTCAGCCTAAGCCAAAAGAAATAAAAAAGTGTCCTGCCTGCGGAAAAGAATTTGAGAGTCACTCGCACCGGCACCGTTACTGTTCTGTTGAGTGCAGGAGGACATACACGGCGCTGAGCAAAAGCGAAAAGCGCAAGGAAACGGCAGCCAATCAGGTGTGTGCATACTGCGGCAAAGAGTTCTCTGCCGATTGCGTGAAAAAATACTGTTCGGACAGGTGCTGTCACTTGGCAAATACTCCCAAGAGGAAAATTGTGCACGGCAAGGTGAACGTGTCGCTTACGGAGGTTGCAAGGCGTTCGAGAGAGGAAAACCTCTCTTACGGTCAGTTTGTGGCAAAATACGGTCTGTAAAACAAGCACAATTATATATAGTAGAAACAAGCAAATCAAAATGTCCGCCGTGGCATTTTGGCGGGCTTGGTTAAAGCCTAAGTTTTCAACCAAGGGGTGATATAAACCTTAGGCAGGTAAAATTATATTATTCACATCGGCGATAAAAATTAACGGAGAGATACATATGGGATATTGGGTAACCCGAACATACGTTTCGGGCAAGGTTGGAGAGAAAACAAAATATTATATCACGGGAGAGCGTACCCGTTCGAGCCGAAAGATAAAATCTGCGATAAAGAAACAGGAACAAAATGATGCCTCTGCCGAAAAGCAGTTGGCGAGGTTATTAAACATAAACTTTAAAGCAGGTGATTTGCTCATAGGTCTTGACTATTCGCCGGAGGCTCTCGAAAGATTAAACGGCACAATCTCCGATGATGGTGAACACGACGCTGATGAGCTGCTATATCTCAGAGCCTCTCACGAGCTGCCCTTGCTTATCCGCCGTGTCAAGCGTGAACTTGCCAAGAGTGACCTCGACATTATGCTTGCCGGAATAACATCGGATATGGACGGCGACACGGGAGATAAAGTCAGAGTGCATCATCACCTCGTAGTGCGGGCGGTTAAATCAACCGGTGAAATATCGGACGATGAAACACAGAGGGAAATAAACAATACCGCTCTTGAAGTCATTAAGGCAAAGTGGACTCACGGCGGCGTTAATTTTAAGCATTTGCGAAAGCAAGACGATTACACGCCCATTGCCCATTATTTCCTTGCGCAGGTTCGCAAGATTGCCGATATGAAAAAATATACGACAACCCGCAACCTCGTTCGACCTACATACAAAGACAGGGTGGTTATCTCGAATGCAGAAATCAAAATCCCGGCAAGGTGCAAACTGCTGTACCGAACGGAGTACACGCCATACAAACCGCAGTATGTGAGGTATCTTTTGCCGGAGAACAACAAAACAACCGTTAAGAAAGAGTGAGGAGAGATTTTATGTTAAACGTCAAAGAAAAAAGTTATGAGTGTACCGAACAGGTGTGTCTGTTTCAATGGGCGCAGTATCAGAAAGGCAAGTACCCGGAGATTGAGTTGATGTATCACATACCGAACGGCGGCAGCAGAAACAAAAACGAGGCGGCAAACCTAAAACGCCAGGGCGTTAAAGCAGGAGTGCCCGATATATGTCTGCCGGTTGCACGTGGTAAGTGCCACGGGTTATACATAGAGCTTAAAGTCGGCAAAAACAAAACTTCCGACAAGCAAGATGAGTGGATACACAAGCTCAACGAACAAGGCTACTGCGCCGTTGTGTGCTACGGTTGGGAAACGGCGTCCAGGGTGATTTTAAAATATCTTGAAGGAGGTTTTTAAGTGAATATTATAGCATTTGTTTTCACAGCGTTATCAATAATCGGCACTGTTGCAAATAGCTTTAAAAAGCGTTGGTGTTTTTATGTTTGGAGCTGTACCAATATTTTTTGGTGCGGTTATAATGCGATGAATGGAATGTGGGCGCAGGCACTCTTGTACGTGTTCAACTTTTCTACGTGCATTATAGGACTTTACAAGTGGAAATCAAGCAAAGATATTTACCGCTGTGATGATTGCTGTTCCGGAATTTCTGAAACAGACGTTCTAACCACAGAAAAAACGGAGGTTAAAGAGTATGCACGTCCGTCAAAAAATAATGCCGGGCTGTCCGAAAATTTTGTAACAGTGTTGATGTGGCGGCTCAGCGTTGCGCCGTCAAGACTGAGACATCTTGCGTACAATGTGGGCAGCTTTCGTACACGCAAGAAAAACCGTGTACGCCTTGAACGTGAATATCGCAAACACATAAAGCGCAAATTTCAAGGTCAGCGTGCAGGGGGAGGCACTGTATGAGAAACTACCAGCGAAAAAAGAAAAACCCGTACCTTCTGCCGCACAATGCATATATGCAAACGCTGTACCTAATTCGTGATTATGAGCGCTTGAAGGAGGAATACAGCCGCCTATTGAGCGACACACCACTCCCGATGGACGGTCAGCCGAAAGGCAAGGGCGGAATAGGAAGGCCGGTTGAGAATAAAGCCATAATGCTGTCATCGCTGAGCACAAAGACAGATGCGGTCGAAAGGGCAATACTTGCAGTGCCGGAATGTTACAGAAAGGGCGTGTGGGAGAATGTTATGTACGGTTGGCGTTATCCGATAGGCGCAGACGTGCGCACGTGGCAGACGTACAAGCAGAGATTTATATACGGAGTTGCAAAGGGTCTTGGAATTGTTTAGCAGACTTAAAAAATCAAAAAGTCGCCGACAGTGGGAAAAATTTACGTGATATACTGTTATCATAGAAAACGTGTATGAGAGCAGCATATCACGTATTTTTTGTGCCGAATATAATAGTCGGCGGTTGGGACGGCGGGCAAATATATTCTCTATAAGAACATAAAAATTTTGATTTTTTAATTTATTTTAATTATCGGGGAGGTGACAGATATGCTTAACAAAGCGCAGAAAAAGTGCTTGGAATTAATGCTCACAGGCAATTTGACGCAAAAGGAAATTGCGGCACAGATTAAAAAAACCGAACAAACCATATGCAACTGGAAAAAAGATGAGGAGTTTATGGGCGAGTACAACAGGCTTATGCGCCTGAGCATACAGACGCTTGCGGCTAAGGCTTACCAGACACAGGTAAAGCTGCTTGACGCCGAGTCCGAAAACGTGCGGTTTATGACTGCGAAAGACATTCTCGACCGTGCAGGTTACAAGTCAGCCGAAAAACTTGAATTTAACGGCAATGTCACAAATTCGTATGACGAACTCACCGCAGATGAGCTTAGAGTGTTGGCAAAGGCGTGCGAAACCGCCGGGGACGCTGCGGTCGAGTAATGCAAAAGGTGTGATGCAGATGAAAAAACTCGATTACGCCGAAATACGGAAAGCCCTTGCAAGGAAAGAATTTTTTGAATACTGCAATCTGAAAGCGCCTGACTTTTACAAGAAAGACAGGGCTTTTTTAGTTGAGTTCTGCCGTGAGTTGCAGGATTTTATAGAAAAAGACACTGCCGATGTGCTCATTGTAAATATGCCGCCCCGTCACGGGAAATCAAGAACAGTCGGCTGCTTTGTGGAGTGGATACTCGGCAGAGATAACACACAAAAGATAATGACGGGGTCTTACAACGAGACGCTGTCAACCGTATTTTCAAAAGGTGTTAGGAATACGATAATGGAGCAAAAGGCAGACAAAAACAGAGTGGTGTATTCGGACATATTCCCGCACACGTCAATCAAGAGAGGCGACGCATCAATGAATATGTGGTCACTCGAAAACGGATACAACAACTACCTTGCTACATCGCCGGGCGGTACGGCAACGGGATTTGGTGCGAGTTTGCTTATTATAGACGATTTGATTAAAAATGCGTATGAGGCAAACAACGTCCAAATTCTCAAAAATCATTGGAGCTGGTTTACGGACACGATGCTTTCAAGACTCGAAGAGGGCGGCAAGATAATTATTGTTATGACCCGTTGGAGCAGCGGTGACCTCGCCGGCAGAGCTATTGAGCATTACAGCAAAGAAAATACCCTGCGTCTTAAAAAGATAGTGTATAAGGCAAAACAGGAAAACGGTACGATGCTGTGCGATGAGATACTCTCTGCGGCGTCGTACGAAAATAAGATTAAGGCAATGGGATTGGACATTGCCGAGGCGAACTATCAGCAAAATCCGATAGACGTTAAAGGCAGGCTGTATACGGCGTTTAAAACATATTCGCATCTGCCGAAGGACGAAAACGGCAATGCTCTGTATTCCTCAGTCAGAAATTACACCGATACAGCCGACACAGGCGCAGATTACCTATGCAGTATAGATTATGTGGAATACAACACCGAGGCATACGTTATTAACGTTATATACACCAAAGACGGTATGGAGGTAACGGAGCCGGCGGTTGCAAAAATGCTGTATGAGGACAAAGTAAACGTTGCCGACATTGAGTCAAACAACGGCGGCAGGGGCTTTGCAAGGAACGTCTCCGCTATTTTGCAAAACACGTACAAATCCAATTACACAAGAATTGAGCCGTTTTTTCAGTCGAAAAATAAGCAGTCAAGAATACTGTCAAACAGCACTTGGGTAATGGACCACATATATTTTCCGGTAAACTGGCGTGAGCGCTTTCCGGAATACTACGAGGCAATGTCCCGTTATCAGCGTGAGGGTAAAAACGAGCACGACGATGCGCCCGATGCAACGACGGGAATTGCAGAAAAGATAATGGACAGAAAAAAGGTCAAGGTGCTTTCAAAGTCAAAATACGGGTTCGATTAAAACAGGGGGGTTAAAAATGTTTACAACAGACAAAAACAACGTTGGAGATATAGTTCCGTACGAAAGTATAAAAGCGTTTATCTCCAAGCATATATCGTTACAGCCACGGTATGACAAACTCGACCGTTACTACCGTGGCGAGCACGATATTTTAAAGCGGGACAAAACAGGCAGTCTTGCAAACAACAGGATTGTGTGCAACCACGCAAAGGACATTACCGATACGGTGACCGGTTATTTTGTGGGCGAGCCGATTAAGTACGTCGGCGATAATGCGGCCACTCTTTTAGACTGGTTTAATATTGCAAATATACCAAGCGTCGATATGTCGCTCGGCAAGAGTATGTCAAAATTCGGTATAGCATACGAACTCATCTGTATGTCGGACGACGAAAAAACAACGCCGCTGAGCTTTTGCATTGACCCAAGGAATACATTTGTCGTTTGTGATGATACATTGCAGCACAGACCGCTTTTCGGCGTTTATTATTACCCGACATACGATATGAGCCTGTCGCACACGGGTTACAAGGTGAACGTATACACCAAAAGTGCGGCTGTGGAATATGTTGCCGACACGAATTTTAACATCATTTCCGAGGGAGAGGCGCAAATAAATCCGTTTGACGACGTGCCGATAATCGCATATGACAACAACGACGAACGCCAGGGAGATTACGAGCAGGTGACAAACCTCATAGACGCTTACAATACGCTTATGAGTGACCGTGTCAACGACAAAGAGCAGTTTGTAGACGCATTGCTTTTGATTGTAAACGGAACGCTTGCCGATACCGAGGAGGAGGCAGAGGAGGTGTGCAACCGCCTTAAAAGGGACAGAATACTTGAATTGCCCGGCGAAACGGACGCAAAGTATCTGTTCAGGACGTTTGATGAGTCCGGCGTTGATATTCTGCGAAAGGCTATAAAAGAGGATATACACAGCCTTGCAATGGTTCCGTGCCTCAGCGACGAAAATTTTGCCGGCAATGCCTCAGGCGTTGCCATAGAGTATAAGCTCCTCGGTCTTGAAGAGGTTGTAAAAACAAAACAGCGCAAATTCACCGAGGCGGCAAAAAGACGCATTGCGCTGTATAACAGGATTAATATGGCAAAGGGCGGTACGGACTTCGGCAAGGTTGAGCTTACGTTTACAAGAGGTTTGCCAAAGAACATAACCGACCTTGCAAACGTTGTGTCGCAGCTTGACGGCGTTGTGCCGCAAAAGCTGCTTCTGCCGCTCTTGCCGTTTGTAAAAGACGTAGATGAGGCAATGCAGCTCTTAAAGCAGGAAAAGGAGCAAAATGCCGATGAGAGTATGAAACAATTCGGTATGCAATTAAATACACCGTTAGGTGATGACGATGAATAACAGTACCTATTGGGTCAAACGTGCCGCAAAGCGAATGATTGAGTATCAGAGCGAGGCGGACGCCGTTGCCGATGAGGTTGCAAAGGCTTACGTACGGGCTACAAAAGCAATAAACGCCGAAATGTATAAAATATTTAATACTTTCACCTTTGAAAGCGGACTGAGCGAGTCCGAGGTCAGGGATTTGCTCAACAAAAAGGCAAGCCGAAAGACGTTAAACAAATTTAAGGCGGCGCTTGAAACGGTAGAGGAGCCAAAGGAACGCAGGGAAATGATAAATGCGATAAACGCCCCGGCATACGCTCACCGTATAGGACGGTTTGAAACTCTGCAAAAGAATATAGACGTTCAGACCGCAAACCTTGCAACATTTGAGGAAAATGTAACGAAACGGCATTATGTGGACCTCGCCGATGAGGCGTATAACAGATGCGTGTTTGATATACAAAAGGGCACAGGGCTTAATTTTTCGTTTGCAAAAATGCCGGTTTCCAAAGTTTCCGAAATACTTAATAATAAGTGGAGCGGACAGCTGTTTTCCGAGCGTATATGGGGCAAAACAGACGAAATAAACAAGGTACTTAAAGAGGAACTGCTTGTTGGTTTTATGACGGGCAGAGGATACAAGAAAACCGCAAAAGAAATCGAAGGACGTATGGCAGTCGGTGCAATGGAGGCACGCCGTCTTGTGAGAACGGAGAGCGCATATGTTTCGAGTATGGCGGAGATGGAAAGTTACAAAGAACTCGGCGTTGACAAATACAAATTTGTTGCAACGCTCGATATGCGCACGAGTGCAGTCTGTCAGTCGTTAGACGGCAAAAAATTTAAAATATCGGAGGGCGTTCCCGGTGTAAATATGCCGCCTATGCACCCCTGGTGCCGTTCGACAACGGTGCCGGCAATAGACTCATCTGCCGAAAAGGGTCTTACACGCCGTGCGAAAGACCCGGTAACAGGCAAAACACAAAAGGTACCGGCAAATATGACATATGAAAAGTGGCGCAAATCGCTTGACAATACATACGGTGACGGCACGTGGGAAACAGAGCGCAAAAAGCTGTTAAACGAAAAATCCGACAAACAGCAATACAGGAGCTACAAGAGCGTCCTCGGCAAGGAAAACGTGCCGGAAACGTTTGACAAATTCCGGGAAATGAAGTATAATAACAGTGAGAATTACAGGTTTATGCGAATTGATTATTTACGCCAAAACAAGTTGCGTACAAACCCTGAACTTGTACTGCCAAATGCGAATAGTGCAAGTGCCGATGATAGAAAATTTACGGAGTATTTATTTAATCCGCAAAATAAAAGAGGTTATGCAAAAGGTGCCATTATAACATCACGTTTGGGATATGATGCAAATAATTATGATGAGTTAAAAAGTATACTGCTGGAACGTGCGAACAAATATGTTGCAATAGACAAAGGCACGGACCAATACGGGACTTCTTATGAACAGAAAATAATTGTTTACGGTTTGAAGGGAAAGCCGGCAAATGTTATCGTTGCGTGGAAGGTATGCGAAAAAAAGACGCATCTCACAAGTGCATATATTAAGGAGATTGAATGATATGAGAGTAAATTGGTATGATGAAGTTGAATTAAAAGACGGCAGATGTGGCTGTGTGATAGAAATCTTTAACGCTCCAAACGGCGACGAAAAAGAGCGTGGATATTTGATTGAACTAAGCCCATCGCCAAATAATTCGGAAACGGTGACCGTACAGATAGGAGATATACGCAAGGTAATCAGCTAACCGCTTACACAAGTAGGCGGTTTTCTTATACAAAAAATTAAGCGGAGGTGAGAAAGTGTAATATAAACGGATAAAAAATACACGTCTTTGAGCACAGACGTTAAACAGGCTTATTTTTTATACATAGAACGGTATGGGCATTGAATGAATGTACCGGGCTTAAAAGGTGAACGGTGTGGGGCAGATGCAATGCACCGGGCGAAAGGAGTAATTTAAGATGGCAGAATTGACAAACATTACAACAGCCGGAGCGACGTTTGGCAGAGCAATTACAGCGGAACCTCAAATGTCGGAGGCAAAGATGACGGACACAAAACCGCAAACTTTTGACGATATTCTTGAAAACAGAGAGTATCAGGCGGAATTTGACAAGAGAGTGAGCAAGGCAATCGAAACGGCAAAAACCAAATGGAATGAGGATTTCGATAAAAAGCTGACCCACGAGTTGGAGGAGGCCGAAAAACTTGCCAAAATGTCTGCGGACGAAAAATTGAAATTCGAGAGGCAAAAGCAGGAAAAGGACTATAACGACAGGCTTGCCGCAGTAACGATGCGTGAACTCAAAGCCGAGGCTAAGGAGCAGCTTGTGAGCAAAGGTCTGCCGGCAGAACTTGCCGAAACTCTCAACTATACCAGTGCCGAAAGCTGCAAGGCGAGTATGGAGGCAGTGGAAAAAGCGTTTGGCATTGCGGTTGAAAATGCTGTGAACGGCAGACTGAAAGGGGCAATCCCAAAGGCGGCAGCACAGGCACCAAACTACGATGCAATGTCGGACGACGAATATTACAAAACAACTTTAAAAAAATAGGAGTGATTATTTATGGCAAATGAATTTGTTACAGTAAAGACAATAGCAAGGCAGACATTGCCTCGCCTTATGGAAAATCTTGTTTTTCCGAATTTAATTCACAAGGATTATTCAAACGACTTTGTAAACGGGCAGGGTGAAACCATACAGGTAAAGAAACCCGTAATACTTAAAGCGGACGAATTTGACAAAAGTGCAGGTGTGACCGCACAGGACGTAAAAGAACAGTCCGTACCTGTTACGCTCGATAAAATTGCAACGGTAGACGTTGAATTTTCCGCAGTTGAAAAAGCAACCAGCGTGGACGACATCGACCGTCTTTTTGCAATCCCGGCAGCGGCGGCACTGGCAGAAAAAATAAACAGTGACGGTCTGGAACTTTACAAGGATATTCCGTATGTTGTCGGTACGGCAGGGACAACGCCCTCTACACTTGGCGACATCGCAAATGTGCGCAAAGCATTAAACGTGCAGAAGGTACCCGTTGCCGGCAGAGTGGCAGTGTGGGACCCCGATGCAGACGCAAACTTCACCACAATTCCGGCGATAGTAAATGCCGAAAAGGCAGGCACGACAGACGCACTGCGTGAAGGTTCGATAGGCAGAATTTTCGGCCTTGATAACTATATGAGTCAGGCAGTAAAGACTCACAAGAAAGGAACGCTCAGCGCAGATGTTAAGCCCAAGGCGGCAGTGAGTGCCGGTGCAACTTCCGTTGCGCTCGCAGCAACTGCCGTGACCGGTACACTTGTAAAGGGCGATGTGCTCACCATATTGGGCGACACATACGTTGTAAAGAACACGGCAACAGCGGAAAGCAATGAGATAACCGTAGACATTTATCCGGCTCTTAAAAAGGATATTAAAACTTCAACCGCAGTTACCGTGGCAGGCGACCACACCGCAAACCTTGCATTTAACCCGAATGCCTTTGCGTTTGTAACAAGACCGCTCACAGCGCCGGCAGGTGTGGAGAGCTATGTAACAAGCTACAACGGAATATCATTGCGTGTAGTAAGAGGTTACAATATGCAGTACAAGAAAGAGATGCTCTCTATGGACATTCTCTACGGCTATAAGACTATGTATGAGGAGCTTGCGGTGAGAGTACTCGGTTAGGCGGTGAGATGCGTATGCTTGACAAATTGAAAATATTACTTGATATGACCGGAACGGACGGCGATGACGAATTGCTCAAATTGCTTTTGTCCGATGCAACGCAGGAAGTTTTGGACTACACCCGGCGCAAAGAAATGATAAGCGAGCTTGAAACGGTTGTCCTCAGACTTGCCGTCGTTTATTACAACCGCATAGGAGCGGAGGGGCAAAGCGGTCATACCGAGGGCGGCATAAGCAGAACCTTTGAAACCGATATTCCGCCCGACCTGCGCCGGCGATTAAACCGTTATATAAAGGTACGGGTGATATAGATGCGCCTTCACAGAAGAGGATTAAAAACCGTGTATGTATTTAAACGGGTGGAAACAGAGAGCGATTACGTAGGCACTGAGAACAAATATGTGCCTTGCCGTCCGATAAAATGCAATGTTCAGCCGGCAGAAAACAAAATTACTGCTGAAATGTACGGCGAAAAGGTTTACTGTATGTGCACGCTCATATGTGATATTGACTGTGATGTGGGAGATGCCGTTTCCTTCGAAAGGAACGGCGCACCCACTCACAAAATAATTTCGTTGAGCAAGTATTCAACTCACAAAAAGGCGGTTGCGGAGGTTATGCAATGAGCGCAGAGTTTAACTTTGAAGTAACCGGTCTGAAAGATACAATAGAAAAACTCGAAAGCCTGGGCAAAAGAACGGACGGCTTGGTGGATAAAGGGCTTAAAAAGGGAGCGGTCATAGTGCAGACCTCTGCAAAGCTCAAATGCCCTGTTGACTCCGGCGAACTCAGACGCAGTATTGTAGTTTCAAAAATAGACGGTGGATATGATGTCAATACCAATATGGAGTATGCAATATATCAGGAATATGGCACGGGATTGCGTGGTGACCCGTCCGTAGACCACGTCGTGTCAAAGAGGCGGCGAAAGCGCAACAGCGACGGTAAACTTGTTCAAAGTGACGACGGAGCCGAATACCCGTATCAGGGCATTAAACCGCAGCCGTTTATGTACCCGGCACTTGAAGAAAACAAACAGCAGATTATAGAGAGCGTAAAGCAGGCGCTTGAAATATAGCTGAGTTGAATTTAAGTTCATTAGCGAGAGGATAATGCAAAATGGTTGACCTTAACAGACCGATATTTTTACTTTTGAAAGATATTGCACCGGTAGAGCTTGAATTTCCGTCCGCAAGCACAAAAATGCCGCTTATAACTTTGACCGAAGTGTCAAACACAGAGGATATGAGCATTGAGGGTAAAGAAGTGCTTTCAAATATCACATTTCAAATAGATGTGTGGGACAATGGTAATTCACGGCAACGGTGCGAGATGTTATCTTGTGAGGTAAGCAAAATAATGACCGCAAACGGTTTTGCCCGTGTCCTCGGCAGAGGATTTAAAGACCCAAGCGGTCTTAACAGAAAAACAATGTATTTTAAAATAAACGTAATTAATTTATAGGAGTGATTATTTATGGCAAATACCAACACACAGAGTTATGTACCAATGGTCGGCGTAGATATGTTGCACTATGCAAAGATAACTGCCGACACATCAGCGGCTTTTACAACCGCTACCCCCATAAAGATTCCCGGAGTTACCGAAGTGGGTTTTAATCAAAACGGGTCAGTGGCATCAATGTATGCCGACAATGTAGTATATGATACGGCAACCGCCCCCGGTGATATTGACGTGGCGGTTGCGTGTGCAGACGTTCCGCCCTCGATGCGTGCCGACTTTTACGGCGAGAGTTATTCGACAGACGGAACGCTTTCCGGCGGTGACCTCAATTCACCGTACATTGCATTGGCATACAGAATAATGAAAACAAATAACGCTTACCGTTATGTTCGCATATTCAAGATTAAGTGTGTGCCGAACGAGCAGAAATTTCAGACCAAAGGCGGCAGCATAGATTTTCAGACAAACGGATTTTCGGCAAAGGCGTCGTGCAGGTTTTTGGACTCTATGGCATTTCAAATGCTCGACTCTGACGACCCGAAACTTCCGTCGGGTGTAACCGCTGCCACGATTGAGTCAAAATGGTTTACTGATTTCTCGTGGCTCCCCAGCGACAATTCATAAAACGTTAGCGGGGCAAAATCGCCCCGTTTAACACACTTTATGCAGAGGTGGTAATTTATGAGATTTACCGTCAACATTGGCGGAAAAGCCGTAAAATCAAAACCGTGGGACTTTGAAACAATGTGCATTATAGACGATGCCAGGAGCAGCGGATTTATCAAGGCTTGCAGTGATGCGGCAAGATATTTGTTTGAGGATACTGTCGTTGATGTCGATAAGCTCGAATATGGTGCTCTTTTAAATTTGTGCTGTCATATTCTTGAAAAATTCCGTGAGGAAATTTCGTTTTGCCGCACGTCCGGTAATGCCGGTTCCGGCAATGGAAAACTTCGTGATATTTACAAGGTACTCTTTGAAAATTGGGGTATACTCCCCAAGGAACTTGCACGGCAAGAACCACGGGCGTTGTTCAGCGTTCTGACGGGCGACAGCAAGGTCGATATACAGCCGGGTGTCAGGGCGCTTTACGGACTTTGATATTGACAAATATATCCGGGCAGGCAACGCATTTAAAAAGCAAATAACTTAACGCTTGCACTGATGTGAGCGTTATTTTTATGCTTATTTTGGAGGTTTATATGGAAAACAACGGTATACATATCAAATTAACGGGTGACAGCAGCTCGTATGTTGCGGCGATTAATGCCTGCAAAAGTACGCTCAAAGATTTTGCCGCACAATCCGACTCGTTGAAGGAACGCCAAAAGGAAATACGGCAGCAACTTGCGGCGGCAAAAAAGGAATTTGGCAGAAATAGCGAACAGGTGAAAAAGCTAAAAAATGACCTGACCGAAAATGCCAATGCTCAAAAAAAGCTTGCCGGAAATATCAAAGATGTAAATGAAAAACTTGAAAAAGCGCAGCAGGAATTTGGAAAGTATGGCAAGGCGGCTCGGAAAAACTTTGACGATGTAAAATCGGCCGCAAATGATACTTTTGGCTCCATAAAAAACGGTATTAATATGCTTAAAGGGCTTATGGTGGGTTATGCCGGCAAAAAACTTTATGAGGCATTAATCGGCACCAATGCTGAATACGAGCAATCCAAAACATCATTTGAGGTGCTTTTGCAAAGTGCAGAGAAGGCAGATGCGATTATGAGCAGGCTCGAAAATATGGGAGCGGTAACTCCGTTTGAAACTTCGGATTTGACGAAGGCAACAACGCAGTTACTCGCTTTCGGCACTGCCGAAGATGATATTGAAAAGCGATTGCAACAGCTCGGAGACTTGTCTATGGGTCAAGCGGACAAACTCGACAGGCTCACAAATGCCTACGGAAAAATGCTTGCAAAGGGAAAGGTAAGCCTTGAAGAGCTTAATATGTTTACCGAGGCAGGTGTACCTATACTCAGTGAGTTGCAAAAACAGTTAGAACTCACGCAGGAAGAACTTTTCAGCTATATTACCGATGGCAAAATAGGCATAAATGAAATTAATGCAGCTATGGCAGGTATGACAAACGAAGGCGGTCGGTTTTTCGGAATGATGGAGAAACAGTCCCAAACGATGGAAGGTATGCTTTCGACAGCCTCTGATAACGTTACAATGTTCGCAAGAAAAGTTGGCGAGGAAAGTTTTGAGTATTTAAAAATTAAATTTGCCGATTTGCTTGCACAGATAGACGAAATGTCCGAGAACGGTCAACTTGACAGTGCCGCAAAAGAAATCGGCGCCGATATTGCAAGTCTTATAAGTTTTACGGCAGAGGCCATTGAATTTATATACAAGTATCGTGACGGATTTATAGCATTGGGGCTCGGCATCGGTTCTGCCAAGTTGGCGTATTCCGCAGTTACAGGAGCAATTTCACTCTATAATACTGTATCAGAAATATCAAATGTTTTAAGCGGGAAGGCATATGTTTGCAAAAACCTCGAAACCGGTGCAACTGTTGTGCTTACGGCTGCGGAGAAAGAAGAGGCGGAGACAAAGGGGCTAATGATAACCGCACAAACCGGATTTAATGCGGTGTGTGATAAGAATGTGTATGTAGCGCTGGCCGCTGCCATTTTGTCAGCCGTAGCCGTAGTAACAACTTACATTGTAAAGACAAAGAGTGCAACGAAGGTTACCGAGGAGTTTAATGCAAGAACAAAGGTTTTAAATTCTACCGAAGTTACACAGGCAGAGCAACTACGTGTGTCTAAGGACAGGCTTTACGAACTTGAAAATCAGCTTAAATCCGGGACGCTGACCGAGCAGGAGGCAACGGCTGCAAAAAAAGAAATGAACAGCATTGTATCCGCTTTAAATTCCGAAATTCCAAACTTAAAGTTGGCAATAGACGGTGAAACCGGTACACTTAACAGACAACGTGGAGAGGTAGATGCGCTTACAAATTCATATTATAAACTCGCATACGCAAAGGCGATGTCAGCAGCTTACGAGTCAAAAATTAATGAGACTGCAAGACAACTTGCTGATGAGAAGAGCAACAATAAAAAGTATGCCAAGGATTTTAAAAAGGCAGAAAAACTTGCGAGTAATGATACAGACCCCGCATCTTTGGGCGATTTTGTTTATGATTTAACGCTTGGTTGGCTCAGTGACAAAAAGCAAACTGAACTGGGATTACAGCTTGGTTTGGAGTCAGACAGAGTGGCAGATGCTGCCAAAAATAAACTTGATGATAGCAATAATAAAATAAAAAAACTTGAAAGTGATATGAAGGGTTATATTACTGACTTGCAGAAATACCAAGCTACCATAGCTGACGAAACCGAGAAAGTAGGCGAAAAGACGCCAACAAAAACCTCAGCGTATGCACCGACCGGTTCCGGCGGTTCATCGTCAAGGTCATCGGGCGGCTCATCGAGCCAATCGTCAAGCAGCGCCGAAAAGAATAATTTTGCCGATGCATTTAAAAAAAACCGAAATAAATCACTTGATTGGATTTCGGACAGGAACTTGCGTGGCGATTGGGAAATTGACCCGCAAACAGGAGAACAGGACTCCGAGATAAAAGCAAGACAGCGTCTTATCGCCAAAGCTGTTGATGCCCGCAACAAAAATATAATAGATGTTGATTATTTTGAGGAAATTCTGCGTGAGGACCAAAACAAAATATACAGTCTTGGAGTTGATGCGTTCAAGGCATATTTTGATGATGCAGTGGAGTACATAGAGGACGCCGACCATTATGGAGATTGGGGAACGCTCGCAGACGGTACGCAAGACAGCTTTTTTAAAGCGGCAAGACGTTTGCAGGAAAATATACAGTCTGCCCGAAACGTTGGTCAAATCGATTGGGAGACGGGATTTAAGGCATATGCACAGGTTGAGGAACTTATTGCCGAAAAAACATCGGAATTAGTTAAAAACGAGTCGGAACAGCGAAAAAAGGCGTATGAAGATGAGTTCAACGAGAAAAAGAAGTGGATTGAAAAAGGGCTTGAACAGCGCAAACGTGAGATAGAAAAAGAGAGTGAATATCTTGACAAACTTGTGGAAAAACGCAAACAGACAAAGGAAGATGAGGATTACAACACACGTATGCAGCGTCTGAAACTCAAACTCGAATACGAAAACGATGAAACAAACCGTATTGCCATTCAGAAAGAAATTGATAAATTGCAGGAGGAGATAGATGATACAGCGTTCGACCGTGATATTTCTAAAAGAAAAGCAGAGCTTGCTGATGATGAGGAATACGAAACAAAAAAGGCTGAAAAGAAAATCGACAAACTTTCAGCGTATTATAAAGAAAAAATGACGGACATCAATATTGCACAGGAAATCCTCCACGGATTAGACCCCAACGATTTTAAAACTCTTGGAAAAGTCATTGGCAGCGGAGTTATGTCCGGACTTAAAGAGTCGCTTTCTGAAATGGTGGGAAAAGTTGTTTCAAACATTACCGAAAATCTCTCTCAGATAGGTGGTAATGTAACTAACAATACAAAAAATATCAACATCAGCCAAAACAATACAACTGCCTTATCGGGTCCGGAGATTGTAAAAGCGACATTAAAGGCACTCGAAACGGCTGCTTTCTTTGAGGGGTAGGTGGAAAATGTGAGAAAATTAAAATTTGAAACCGAATACGGGAAAATAGAAATACGCATAGGTCCGCCCTATGTGCTTTCGAGTTTAAACTGTGACAATGCGACGGTCAGCATACAAACAGAAGGGTATATCGGCACGGACGGAGAAAGGGAAATTGAAACGTTATACGATGCAAGGATTGTGGAAGTAAAGGGTTACATAAGCGCAAAAAGTAAGCAAGAACTTGAAAAATTGAGACAAAATCTTGTACGTATGTTAAACGGCAAGGACAGCGGCACGCTTACGGTTTCGAGCGGCAGAAACACATATACAGCACGTGCAAGACCCACTGCAACACCAAATTTCGGCGATGAAAAGCAAAACTTTTTGAACTTTACCTGTGAATTTAAAATACCTTCGTTTTACTGGAAACGCAAATTGCCTGCGGGCAATACGTTTTATTTATTCAAACGGGAAAATATGGCAACCACTGATACCGTTATTACAAACGGTGCCGTCCTTACAGAACGCACGAGCGGAGGCATCATAAACAATTCGGGTGATACCGTGGGGGATATGGTGATAACGCTTTATCGCCCGGTAGGTTCAGGTGGGATAGCTGCGCAGAGTGTTGACAGTGACATTATTGTAATTTCAAACGAAACAACCGGGCAAAAGATGACAATAAATCACAGTATGGCCGAGGGTGAGTCCGTTGTCATCGACACAGAAAATACTACTGTAAAGAGTTTTCTGGGCGGGGTTGAAACAAACATATTGCACCAGCTTGACGGAGAATTTATGAAGTTACCGCTTGGCGAAAACAAAATAAAGGTTACCAACAACGCAACGGATAGCGTACTGATACTCACGGCAGAGTACTATGATAAGTTAAAGGGGGTTGGAATGTGATATTAAAAATTTATGATTTTAAAACACTTGTTCCCCTTGCGGCTTGCTCGAAAATAAAGGATATGCGGTGGGAGAGATATTTATATTCTCTCGGCAAATTTGAATTTTCTGTTCCGTATGATGACGATTGTGTGTCGGCATTAAAAGTGGGAAACATAGTAAAATTTGACGGTAAGGACGGCATAATTTTATACCGCAGCTTAAAGGGATATGAATTGAAAATACAAGGCTGTGACCTCAAATTTTTCTGCAATTCAAGGGTCGTTGTCCCGCCGTTCGTTTATAAAACAAAGCCCCAGCCGATTGACTCATACGATAGAATTAAAGGCAATGCAGAAACCGTAATTAAACACTATGTAGACTCACAATGCGTCAATCCGAGCGACTCAAAGCGCAAAATTCCGAACCTGGTATGTGCTGTGAACCAAAACAGGGGCGAACGCATATGTTGGCAGGCAAAATTTACAAAACTTGACGAAGAACTCGAAAAGCTGTGTAAAATTTCAAAATTCGGATATGACATTACATTTGACGAAAAAAATGCAAAGTTTACATTTGACATTTTTGCGGGCACCGACCGTACCGTTTCTCAAACAGAGAATGCGCCGGTCGTTTTTTGCAGGGAATACAAAACCATCTCGGAGTCCGAATATACGGAGGATTGGCTTAGCGCAAGTAATCTTGTATATGTGGGCGCAAACGGTGATGACGAAGAACAGTATATTCACGCAGAACCGTCCGAGGAACTCGAAAAGCATTTTATGCGTCTTGAAAGTTACACCAATATATCCAGTGATGATGTTGAGGAGGTAGAGGACGGCGGAATTGCGTATCTCGAAGAAAACAAACCAACGGAAACGGTGTCCGGCACGGCAAATCAGCGTTACAAGTATAAGACCGACTGGAATTTAGGAGATATGATAATCTCAAAAATAACTGCTTTTGGCGATATTGTAAGCGTTGACGAACAAATAATCGGGGTAAGAGAGGAATATTCTCACTGTAACACGTTAATTACTCCGATATTCAGCACAAATAATATATTGAGAAAAATGTTGAAAGGGTGATGACATTGGCGTACAAAGGATATTTTCTCGACAGCGTTAAATATGGGACTGATGATTTTAATTCGGTGTTTGCCCATTTGATTTCATCAGGCGTCAGCACATTTAACGGTACAACGATAGCAGATGTGGCAAACGAAATTTCAAATGTAACATCAAGCGGAGTTGATATAGTGGAACAGGATAGCTGTATGGTGAAAAAGTATGGCGACTCATACAAAGTATCTCCGGGTACTTGTTGGCTGCCTGACGGTTCTTTTATTATAGTCGACTCCGATGGTGTTCAAATTACACCGGCGGAAGGAGAAGTAAATTATGTGTATGTGTTCCATAATGTTGTGACAAACGAGATAAATATAAACGTATCGTCCGAAAAAGGAGATACAGACAGTGTATCGCTTGCAACAATAGGAACGGACGGGAGCGTTACGGATACCCGTAAATTCGCAACTGCCAAAGTGAAATTGGCGGCAAACCAAAGCAATATGTATACATCAAAGAATTTGACCGTCCCGTATATTGGTAATGCAAGTGATGAAACGGAGCGGCTCGTGGACACTGTCACTGTTAACCACAGTTTCAATTATATATACTTGGAGGCGGTAGGCGGATATTATACGTACACATCGGTTGTTGATAATGCTGATACCAAATATGTAGACCTTGATTTTGCCTTTGGCGGTACTACAACTGTAACGGCGAGCCTCATTTTCAGAATTACCGGCTCGACTGTAAGAATATATGTGAGCCGTGGTGCGGTTTATTCAAATATTAAAGTAACATTTATGTAGGGAGGTAAATTTATGTATAAAGATATAACGGTAAAGTACAGCAGCGAATTTGCAAGGTACACCGATGCGGTACTTGTAACGGGTGACGTCAATGCATACCGTATTGTATTTGAAACGCCGTGGGAGCTTGACGGGTGCAATTTTAAAGTAACTGCTAAGCGTGCCGACGGCAAGGTTGTAACAGACCTTGGTATCACGGAGGGCACAAAGGCGATATGCGTACTTGCAAATAGTATGTATTCGGTGGTTGGCGACTTGATTTTCCATTTAACGCTTGTGGATAATGCCGGTACTGTATTGACGGCTTGTGAGGTTGTGGCGTATGTAGTCGAAGGAAACGGAGACAGTGTTCCAGCTGAAAACCTCACGCCGATATTGGATAACGTGCTTAAAAGTGTGGCAGAAATTAAAGATAGAGAGGCTGAGTTAGAAAGTGCTTTGAAAATCCACCAAACTGCCGCCGAATTAGACCACCCCGACGGCAGTGTAACAAATGCAAAGATAGCAGATAAAGCTATAAATGAGGCAAAACTTGCCGACGGCAGTGTAACAAATGCGAAGATAGCAGATGGTTCGGTTACGTCTGACAAAATTGAGCCTGGCTCTGTTAATTGGCGTCACATAGACAATAATTCTATTCTGACCGACAAAATATATGATAAAGCCGTAGCTGCTGACAAAATCGCTGACGGAGCTGTAACGAGTACTAAACTTGCCGATAAATCAGTGAACGGTGACAAGTTGTCACCAGAAGTAACGGCAAAAAACACCGACACCGCTTTTAAATCCATCAAAGCGGTAACGCAAGAGGATAGAGAACACGATATAACTGTCACAGGCAAAGGCATAATATTCAACGATGAAGTTGAAAACGAGCCTGTTGCAGAAATATCCCTTGAAAAAGGTATATATATTCCGCAGAATAGCAACGGTTTTACCGATGATATGCAGAAAATAACCCTTAACGGTTCTGCGCCCGGTAAAGTAACAGACGGTTCTACTTTAACAAAAGATAAGTTAGAAATAGCTAAAAATATCACAAAGACTGCCAATATGACAGCAGAGAAAATGAGCTACGTGGACAGTACGGAACAAGCAAACGTTCATTTTTCAATTTTGTCACCAAATGAGGTAAGTGTGAACGCAGAAAAAATTAACCCCGGCACAGGAGGGAGCGCATCTACACGAACGTTAGTATCTGATGAAAATATCTCAATTACAAAAACAACGAGCGACGGTGATGATAAAGCGGCAAAACTTAGTTGTGAAACATTTACTTTGACTGATGAAACAGCAACACCGAGCAAAGCAACACAAGATAAACTTAACATTACTGCAAAAGAGGTATCTCTTGAACATAAAGAATATAACGGTGCAGGTGATTTGACAAGCAATGTTATTCACAAACTAACCGAAAAAGCAAATAAATCGGATTTAACCGCTGATAATATAAAAAGTGTATATAGCAGTGCTATTGAACCACGTCGACAGATTGAAACTGGAATTATTAGCACAATTCGAGTTCCTAATTCGGGTGATGTTTCAAAAATATTGGATATTGGTGGAACATATGTACCAGTTTTCAGCATTGATAAGGCTTGGAAAGATTACACCAAAAATAAAGTCACGACTGATTATTACGTAGCTTATGGTTGGGGCAACTCGTCAAATGACGGTTTAAGTGTAGAAAACGCACTTAAATTCCCCAGCGACGCAATGAAAAAGGCAAAAGACGGCGATACGATATGGGTAGTCGGTGGCTATTACCCTCGTAACCAGTTAGGTTTCGACCAAAATAAAACCGTCCATATATACGGTTTTGACGGTGGAGCAGGATTGCCCTCATTCTGCAACGCAGATAACAACCGTTCTTTGACTTGGACGCTTGTAGAGGGCACGACATATAAAACCACACGTTCACAGGCATTTTCAGTATGGCAAGCAAATGATGACGGCAGTGCGTTTTCAGAATTATTGTCCCCACCAACCTTGGAAATATGTAAATCAACGCACGGCACATACTTCATTGACGGCGATACAGTGTATGTGAATACTCCCGACGGATATAGTGGTGCTCCCGGATATGATATTCTTGTATCTCTTAACGCAGTAGGTGCAACAATAAACACTATGGTGTATTGTGAGGGCATAGAGTTTGTATTTGGTGGGCAAGCTGCCTGCTTAAACAAGTCATATGCTGGCCCCGTATTGTTAAAAAACTGCACATTCAAATATGCTAAACAGAACGGATTTATGTCATTAGGCGGTAGGTCTTGTTTAGATAACTGCGAAGCATACGAAAATGGCAGGGACGGTTTCAGCTATAAAAAATCAACCGACAATCAACCTGCAATAGGCGTTGAATGGAATTGCAGTGGACATCACAACGGTGATAATGAAAGCACTGGTAGCGACAATGGCTCAACAGCACACGAAGGCAGTATTGTTACGCGTATAAACGGCAAATATTATGAGAATAAAGGCCCAAATATTGCAGACGTAAACCCCGGCACAATGTCATACAATTTAAATTGTGCTTGCTCAAATTCAGCGGCAACTGCACAAGATAGACAGATAGACTTTAATATAGAGGACGGCACAATGTATCTTGACAGGTGCACCTCTGACGGCTCATTTATATCTCTGTATGAAGGCAACACGCAAACACCGCCGACAACAAAGTCATATAATTTAGGCTCTGTATTACCTGGTGTATACCGTGTAAAAGAAACAGGTGGAATAGCTGAAAACCTTAGCGGCGGTGAGGATATAGCTAATAAGGTAAAAAGTATATCCAGTAGTTCTACTGACGTTCAATATCCGTCAGCCAAAGCAGTATATGATGTTACATCGGCACAGAAAACAGACATAGCACAAAATTATGCTAACGCTCTTAAAGGAAAAGTAACAGGAGAAAACGCTGTAAGAATAGACGACAGTTCTCCTATTGAACACGAAATGAATGTAAGGGTTAGTAGCAAGAATTTAATTCCGTATCCGTACAGTTGGTTCGGCGGAGCCACAGAGAAAACCTTAAAAGGAGTTACACTTATAGTTAATGATGACGGCAGTATAACGTTAAACGGAACTGCAACAGGGGAGTTTAATGTGGCATTTTTAAAAAGTCCAATTAGTGCCATAGAGGGAGTATATACGTTATCGGGTACATCAACAGGCACTTCTACAACATATTATTTACAAGCATTTATTGACAACAAATATGGAGGTATTAGTGTTTCTGGCAAAGAAACTCCACAGTATAATGTGTCGAAAGGACAAAAAATCACACGAATAGTCTTATATATACTTCCGGGTGCGGTCTTTAACAATTTGGTAGTTAAACCTCAATTTGAGCGTGGAAATGTTGCAACCGATTACACTCCTTATGTAGACCCTACAAGCGTAACGTTAACACAGCGTGGCAAGAATTTGCTGCCTTATACGTATGCAAGTTATAACTCGGCAGG
>OGRY01000924.1_pt1 | contig 23495 bp, 13 predicted proteins | sample 1553551 | NCBI WGS metagenome assembly OGRY01 (sample SAMEA2580101, study PRJEB22360) | human gut metagenome | biome: human gut; feature: human-associated habitat; material: faeces | place: Denmark | collected 2008/2010
CGTAGCCCACGATGAACTCGTTGCCGATCTCCATGGCGCGGTACTTGATCGGCAGCGTCTTGCGGTACGACCCGGGTTTGAAAAAGAGCGTACAGACCTCGACCGACGCCGGGTTGCGGGCCTCCAGCTCCTTGATCATGTGTTCGATCGACTCGCCCGTGTCCACGATGTCCTCGACGATGATCACGTGACGGCCCTCGATCGGATTGTTCAGGCCGATCAGACTTTTCACGCAGCCCGTGGAGCAGGTCCCGTCGTACGACGCCAGCTTGACGAACGAAAGTTCGTTCTGGAATTCGATTTTCTTGATCAGGTCCGACATGAACATGAACGAACCGTTGAGAATGCCCAGGAACAGCGGGGTCTCCTTGCCGGCATAGTCGGCATTGATTCGCTGCGCCACGGCATCCACGGCCTTGTCGATCTGCTCGGCGGGGATCATGATTCTGAACTTCTTGTCGTGAAGTTGTATGGTATTCTCCATTTCGTTACGGGATTTTTGGGATTATACCTGCAAAAGTAACTATTTGCGCGCAACAAACGAAGTCTTCGGGCAAAATAAATTGCAGAACGCGCAAACTCCGCACGGCGACGAAAAGAGCCGCCCGGATCGCCCGGGCGGCTCGTAAAACGAAATCGGCGCTTTTCGCCTATTCCGCGTAGGTAAATTCGAATATCGTTTCAGAGGTGACCTTGACTCCGATACCCATCATATCCATACCTACTCCGCCCCACTTGGCAACGGTCACGTAACCCTCGCCGTCCTGGGTGCAGGTTACCGCCTTGGCGGGATCATCTTCCGACATGGCGTCGAACATCGTCGCAGTGGGCAGGTTGAGCGAAGCCTTTCCGTCATAGCCCAGGAAACAAGCCAGGGCATGATCGTCGTCCAGCGAGGTGGTAACACCAGCAATGGCTTTCGCCACATCGACGCCGAAGATGTTGTTCTTCTTGCCGGCATCGCCGTATTCGAACATTCCGTCCGCCGTATAGTTCCCGTTCTCAAAATCGAACGAGACGTAATTGGAGCCGGTGCTCTGATAAACGACGCCGGTGCACTGTCCGTTAACGGCATCATAGGTCCAGGTGAAATCAGCGGGTCTCGAAACGACTTCGCCGCTGACGGTTCGCATGAAGTCGACGTTGCTGCTCTCTACTTTTCCGTCGTTGAGCACCCAGGAGAATGCCCGGATACCGGGTTCGCCGTCTTCGTACATCTTGTTCAGGGCCGAAACCTTGTCTCCGTCGAAGGAGAACGTGTACCAGTCGGCAGCGTCTGCGCCCTCGCCCTGCTGAACGGCGGTCACCCGGTTGTCGCTGCCATATTTGAGCGACAACTGCGACACGACGTTCGTTCCCTCGCTGAACAGCATCTCGAAATACATATCGGCCATCTCCTGATCGTTTCCTACCATCTCCAGCAGTATGGCCTTCACGGCCTCCACGCCGCCCTCCACGGTGGAGAAATCGCAGGTCTGCGACATCGCATAGCTGATGCCCGTCAGCCGCTTGTACACCGCAGCGGGAATGTTCTCGCCCAGCGTCCAGTCAATGTTGTTGTGCTTGAGGATCACGTTGTACGTGCCTGCCGCAACGCCGTCGGGGATCGTGCAGCTGATGCCCGTCGAGGAGGGCACGGCCGTCAGCTCCGTACGGGTCTTGGCGGCATCGGCGGTCTCCAGGAAGATGCGCGAAGCCGAGGTGAAACCGTTACCGGCGATCTCCAGCGTCTTGTTCAGCTTGATCGCAGCGGGCAGCACGACGCTCGACACCGGGTTCTGCGCAGCCTCCAGACGCACCGGACCCAGGTCCCAGCTGCCGTTCTGCTTCACGACGACGGTGTACACGCCGGCCGTGAGGGTCGACGGAACCGTACATTCGATCCCCGCGGCCGTCACGGTCTGGTCGGCCGCCGCGGTCTCCGTGCCCGAAGCGTTGCGCAGGAAAAGCTGCGCCGAAGCCTCGAATCCCTTGCCCGTCACCGTGTAGAAACCGCCGATCTCGGCCGTGGAGGGAACCGTATATTCCGTAATCGGACAAGACGGCTTCTGGTCGTCATCACCGTCCGAGCAGGCTGTGAATGCACCCGCCGTGCATCCGATCAGCAACATAAGCCATAATTTTCTCATAATGCTTTGGTTTTAAAAAGTTAAAAATCAGGTATCTATATTCCTTCCAGTTCGTTCAGTATCCGTTCGGTATCCTCGGACGAGGGCCGGAGCATGTCGGCGTTCACGATCTTCCCCTCCTTGTCGAGCAGGATGAAGTGCGGAATGCCTTCGATGTTGTAGTCGCTCTGAAACCGGCTGCCGGAACCCAGCAGCAACTGCACGCCCGCCAGCTGGCCCGACGCGGCCATCTTCTCCCAGGCGGCCTTGTCCTTATCGACCGAAAGCCCCAGGAAAGCGATGTTCCGGCCCTCGAACTTCTTCACCAGTTCGCGGAAATGCGGCAGTTCGGCCTTGCAGGGGGCACACCATGTCGCCCACATGTCGATATAGAGGTATTTGCCCCTGAAATCGGCGAGCGTATAGCTCTTTCCCGCCAGGTCCGTCGCCGTGAAATCGGGCGAAGGGCGCCCTGGCGCCGTCAGGTCGTGGCTTTCGAACTCCTCCTTGTATTCGCGCAGCATCTGCGGGTCGGTGATGTAGGCATTCGCTATGTTCTGCAATTCGGCCGTATTGCGCACGCCGTTGTTCTGCATGTATTCGATCGCCAGCAGCCGCAGCATGGTCTGCTTCACCTTCTCGTCGGTGAAATTGTCGGCGACGTAACGCATCGTCGCCACCGTGCGGGTGTAGGGATCGCCGAATTCGCGGCCCTGCCCTTCGAGCACCAGCGGGATCGCGAAATGGATGAAATCGCGGTAGACGTCCACGTCGGCCAAGTCCTCGCGCTCCACGACCATCTTCCCCACGGCGTCGTAAACCTCCCTGCCGGGACGGTAATCGGGATCGCCGCCCATCAGCTGGTGCCCCATCGGATACATCACCATCGTCTGCGCGTAGAGATAGCGGAGGCGCGCCTCCTCGACCTTCGCGAAATCGGGGCACGTCTGCTCCAGCTTACGGGCCTTCATCAGATGCACGGCATCGTCCGCCAGCCGGTTGATTTCGGCGTAGAACTCCTCCCAGGGCAGGTCATAGGCGTTGAACTCGGGCAGAGTCATGGTTTGCAGGTACTCGTTGGCCTCGACGTTGCGGCCTTCGACCCGGAAACCATCCTTGAACTTGCGACCGTCGAAGCGCAGCGTCACCTCCTCGCCCCGGCCGATGAACGCCATCTTCGCAGTCTGCCCGTAAATCACGCGCGGATAGATGTTTCCCAGCCCGGTAATCACCAGCCGGCCCTTGCCGTGCTTGTCGAGCGGGATGGTGAAGGATGTCGAACGGTCGATCAGCAGCCCCACGTTGGAGACGGTCATGTTTTCCACCTCGACGTTCACCACGATGTCGTCGGGATTTTTCGACGTGCAGGCGCAGAGAGCCGCCCCCAGCACGAACAATAAGATTTTCTTCATATTCCTGTTTCTGTTAATCATTTTCCGTAAATTTCCTCCAGCACGCCGTCCAGCCATCCGCCGCGGGCGTTGAGCCGGCAGATGCGGCCTTCGCCGTCGACGAGGATAGATGTCGGCACGGCCGAGGTTTCATACGTCGTGAAACTCGTGCGGCCCGTGTCGAGCAGCTGGGGCCACGGCATCTTTTCCTCGCCGAGCGCCTGTTTCCAGTTTCCGGCGTCGCTATCTATCGACACGTAAAGCACGTCGAAGCCTTTCCGGTGGTATCTGTCGTAAGCCCTCCGGACGAACGGAATCTCACCCCGGCAAGGCATGCACCACGAAGCCCAGATTTCGACCAGCGTGTAATGTCCCGGACGGATGAAATCCGACACCCGGCGCACGACGCCCTCCGCATCCGGCAGCTCGAGGTCGGGCAGCGGCTGTCCCTCCACGATCCGCTTGTCGCGGATGCACGCCGCGGCGTAACGCCCGGCGGCCGACTCCCTCGCCTGCGGGGCGAGCGCATCCATCAGCGACTCCATCTGCGCCCGATCCAGCCGCGACTGGCGGTCGCAAAGTTCCTGCACGATAGCAAGGCTGACCGCCGAAGCGGGATGCTCCCGCACATAAGCGATCTTGAAATCCCGGATGAGGCCGGCCTTTTCATCGACCCGTCGGGCCAGTTCGATCCCTTTGGCCTCGTCCCCGCCGTTGTAGAAAGCCTCCACATAGTCGCGGAATGCACGGTTGCGCTCCTCCGCCAGCGGTTCGAGGGCCGCGCGGTAAGCCTGCCACTCGGTCTGGGTGGCACCGCCCGCGAGCGTGAAGACGGGATCGCTTTTCGAAGCGTCGCACACGGCATTCACGGCCGTGCTGTCCAGAAATACCGGAAAGGTCACCGTCAGGTTCCTGTCCGACCGGTTTTCGGGATCGAGATAAACGGCCACACGGCAGTTGCGGGGCGCATCCAGCACGCCCTGCAAACGGAATTTCCCGTTCGCCACCGTCGTGCTGTCGATGGCCTCGGCCTGCCCGGCGTCGGTCGTGAACAACACCACGGGCTTGCCCTCCCAGGCTTCGGGAACCTCCCCGGTAAGGGTGTAGCCTCCGTGCGGAGCGCACCCCGTCGCGAAAAGCGCCGCCAGAGCGGCATAAATCCAGTTTTTCATAATCAGTTCGGTTTATCGTTGTTTCGGTTATTTCAGCATTTCACGGTAAGCCACGTCGACGATCCGCCCCAGCCCGGTGTGGACCTCGGGCGCCACGCCCCGGAAATTTCCGTCGGAATTGAAACCCTCGTAAATCCGCAGCGTGCCCGTGTCGTCCTTCACGCTGCCCACCACCAGGTCGTACGTGCGGGTGAGGTTGGCGCTCTGCCGGTAGATATTGAATTTCAGGCAGGTGACAGTCTCCCCGACGAGCGTGAACTGCGTCGTCGCCGTCAGGGGCTTTTCCGAGAGGTCCACGCGGTAAACCGTCCCGCCCACGGCATAATACATGTAGTTTTTCAGCGAGCTGAATGCGAAATGCTCCGCCCGCGCGATGTTCGTACACCCCGAGAGGTCGCCGTAATAGGCCCTGCTCAAGGCCTGCGTGCAATCGCCGACGGTGACGACGCTCCATAATTCGCCCAGCTGCGTCCCGTAGAGGCAATACCGGTCCCCGTCCTTCAATACGGTGTAGACGACACCCATATTCGTGCTGTTCGGGTCGTATTTCGTATTCTCCATCCAGACGAAATCCAGCCCTTGGGGGAATTCGGCGAAGGCGTCTCCGGTGACCCTTCCGCCGTTGTCCATCTCTCCGAGCAGTTTCACCAGGTCGTTCATCTCCTGCAAAGGGGCGTATCCGCCCACGTCGGGAGACCGCAGGTTGGGCGCATAGCCGACGAACCGCTTCGCGTCGAGGTCGTACATCATCACGACGGGAACCACGATGTTCTGCGTCACGATGTTGGACCCGATCACCGGCGCTGCGTTCAGCGGCGTGTCGCCGATCGGCCCAAACAGACCGACCGACACCAGACATTCGGCATAATAGGTTTTCGAATCGCTCACCATCATCTTGGACCCCGAGGCGTCGTTGATCACCCACGGGCGCGGATCGTCCGAATTGCCCATCTCGTAGATCAGCCGGTACTCTTCCTGCCACTCGAAGCCGTTGCGGCCCAGGCGCGTGGCGCCGTCGTCGGTCAGCAGGTAGTAGGGCGAATCGGCGTCGGCGAACCGCGACCACTGGATGCGCCGCGGCCCCTTCATTTCGGGCATGCCGTTATCCTTGAGCAGGTCGGTGTAGGTCTCGCCCGTCACCGCGGAGACCATATCGAGGCGCGCCCGGTCGTCGGCGCCGTCGGCGCACAACACCATCCACCCCTCGGAGGTGGCCTCGCTCACCTGCAATTCGCTGCTCGTCTGCCAGTAGACGCCGCTGGCATCCTCCGTCACCTTGAAGAAGAGCGTATAGGCGCCCGCCGGAAGCGCCACCTCGTAATCCAGATTGCGCGACGTGCCGATCACCGTCACCGTCTCATCGGCGCTCCGGGCGAGCGTCCGCCACTCGAACGAATAGCGGTCGTCCGGGAAATCGTTGCCGCCCAGGTCGGGCGTCAGTTGCAGCCGGGCATGGGTCAGTACCGAGATATTCGCCTCGATGCCCGTGATGTCGGGTTCCGTGAGGTCGCGGTAGTCGTAGTTGCCCAGATCGTTGGCGCACGCCGCGCACAGAAACAGGGCCGATATGCAGAAAAATCGTTTCATCGTCATACTCCTTCCATATTAGAATTGCAGGGGGTTGCCGTTCTCGTCGAAAGCCCGTTCGTCATAAGGCTCTCCCCCGGCTTTCAACTTCTCCTGATCCCTGACATAATTGATCATCCGGCTCTCGATGTAGAGCCATTTGGCATCGGTGATCTTCCCGACCTCGTTGAAATCGGCCCTCGGAATCTCCATCACGTCGCAGATAAGTTCGAATTTCTGCTGCGAGAAAGGCCCCACGAACAGACTGCGCCAACCTGCGGGCGGCGCCGTGAACTGGTCCGAGAAGTTGATTTTGAAGGTCACCGCCGACACCGTGTCGCCACCCGACTGAACCTGGCTGGTGAACGGAATGATGAAGTTCTCGTTCGCCCGCAGTTCGAGCAGCAGGTTTTTGGTCTTCTCCTTCAGAATGTCGGTGCGTTTGAGGGTGATCACGTAGTCGAACGAGACGCTGCCTGCTGGAAGCACGGCTTCGCCGCCGAGCGTGTAGTCCGTTCCCTCCTCGGCGTCCTGCGAAGTGACCCGGACATCGACCGCCCGGGGCTGCGCCGCGGCGCGTCCCACCAGTTGCAGCCGGACGGGCACTTCCAGCACGTCGGCGTCCTCGTAGATGAACGTGTATGCGGCGCTGTCGACGACGGTCCTGTCCGTCAGCTGGTTGTAGAAGTAAATGCCTTCGATCGCGCCGAAATTATCCGGCAGGCTCTCTTTGCAGCCCGCCAGGCAAAGCCCCAGCAAGAGGGCTGCCGAATGGATGATATGCTTCTTTTTCATGTCGTCAGGGGGTTATTCGCGGTTTTCGGTCTCCGAATCGGGCAGCGGCACGACGAAAAGGTTCGTGCTCGGTTCGGGGTTCCGGGAGTCGGTATAGGACCAGATCACCTTCGAGAAGAGGCGTTTGTAGAGGTAGAACAGCTGACCTTCGCCGTACAGTTCGCGGATGTACTCGTACTTGAGCAGTTCGGGCGTCAGGGCCTCGAGCGAGGTGCTGATGCCGCGATTGCGGCGCAGGGTGTTCACATAGGAGGTTCCGTTGGCCAGCACGTCCGACTGGCTCTCGGCGGCGATCAGGTACATTTCGCCCAGCCGCAGCATCGGGATCATCGTGTTCTGGATCTTTCCGGTCTGCGCCATGTCGGTATATTTGTAGAAATAGCGGTTCTCGCCGGACGTGCTCCAGTTCACGCGGTTGCGGTAGTCGTCCTGATAACCGCCCGTCTCGGCCCCTCCTCCGAAAATCGCCTTCGAGATCAGGTCGCTCTCCATCCTGAAGGTGAAAGTCGTCCGCGCAGGGTTGAAATAATTCAGAAACAGCTGGCTGCGCTTGGCGTGCGACAGCGCGAAGACCACCTCCGACGAGAAAATCCGGTCGGGGTCCTCGGGATTGCCCACCACGAGGCTGCGGTCCACGAACGGGAAGATTCCGTTGTTCGAGGCGCGGATCACCTCCACGGCATACGTCAGGGCGTCCTGTTTCTGCCCGGCATAGAGGTTCACCCGCGCCAGCAGGGCCGAAACGGCGTAATAGTTGAGCCGCAGGGCGCGGTAACGCAGGAAATTGGAACCGTTGCCCGCGCTGCTCATCAGCGTCCCTTCGGTGATCACGGGATCGTTGAGCAGGGCCGCGCGCGCCGCCATGAGGTCCTGGAGAACCTTGTAGACGACCTGGCTGGCCGGCAGCAGGGCTTCGGGCGTCAGCGTCTCGTCCGCGTAATAGGGAATGGACGTCCCGTCGGGATTGAGCGAATAGACCGGTCCGAAAAGCCGCAGCATGTCGAAATGCAGCATCGCGCGCAAGGCCAGCGCCTCGCCCCGGATGATGTCGTAATTGTGTTCCGTGAAGAGCGCCTGCCTGCCCTGGATGTTTTTCAGCAGTTTGTTGCAGTTCAGAATCAGTGCGTACGCCTTGTTCCAGGTCCCGTTCAGGCGGCCGCGCCAGTAATCGGTGTTGTAGTCGTAGTCCTTGAGGTCCAGATAGTCGCCCCACACCGAGGAGTTGTCGCCGATCTCGTAGGCGCCGCCGAGAATCTCGATCATCTCGACGGAGAGCGTGCTGCCGTACAGTTCGTCGCTGTTGAGTTCGATATAGATGCCGTTCAGCAGTTTCTGGAAACCCTCTTCCGATTCGAGCAGCTCTTCTTCCGAGATCTGGTCGTAGGGCTTCACGTCCAACCAGCCGCTGCACCCCGGGCACAACGCCGAGGCGAGCAGGATCAATGTAAGTATTTTGTTTTTCATAATGCGCTTTGTATTGAGGTTGTCACGATCAGAAGGTCGCCGCCACGGAGAACGAGATCGTCCGTGCGAACGGGTAGTCGATGCCGCGCTCGTTCTTGACCGAGGAGATGCGGAACGCATCGTTCATGTTGGCCTGCACGCTCAGGGCCGAAAGTCCCAGCTTGCGGACGAACGACTGCGTGAATTCATACCCGATGCTGAACGATTCGCCCGAGATGTAGTTCTCGTCCATCACGAAACGCGAGGACTTGTCGGTTTTCTGCGTCAGCGAGATGCCTTTGAAATAGGCCTCGGTGTTGTTCGGCGACCAGCGGTCGTAGAGCGCCCGCTTGTCCTGGTTGTTGAACACGTCGGCCGTGCCGATGTTCTCGACCTTCTGGAACAGCGCGGAGTTGAAAATCTGCGCGCCCAGCGAATAGCGGAAATAACACCCCACCGACAGGCCCTTGTAGTAGAACGTCGTGCCGATCACGCCTTCCAGCTTGGGTTCCGTGTCACCCAGCACCACTTCGTCGTTCACGTCGTAGCTGAACGAGTACGTGCCGTCTTTCTTGATGAACAGCTCCTTGCCCGTCGCGGGGTCGATTCCCGCCGAGCGCACGCCCCAGATCGCCGTGGGACTGCCGCCGTCGTAGTAGCGGGTCATCCCCGAGAGCGAGGCCCGGCCCTCGTTGTTGAGCGAACTGAACGCATTGCCGATCTTGGCGTACTTCGCCTTGGCGTGCGTGCCGTTCAGGCTGATGTTCCAGTTGATGCGGTCGTGCGGCCGGTAGACCGGCGACACCTTGAGCGTCAGTTCGACACCGTTGGTCTTCTGCTGCCCGGCGTTCATCGTCACCGACGTGATGCCCATCGAACCGGGCGTGGTGATGATCGCCAGCAGGGGATCGGTGATCTTGACGTAGTAGTCGAACGTGACGTTGACCCGGTTGCCCCACACGGTCACGTCGGTTCCCACGTTGTAGTTGACCGTCTCCTGCCAGGCGAGGTCGGGATTTCCCAGCTGGTTCAGGATCACGCCCGTGCCGAAGATGTTGGTCATCCAGCCGTTGAAGGCGTAGGTCGAGAAGGCCTGGTAGGCGGCGAAATTCTGGTTGCCGGGATTACCCACCGAGGCGCGCAGCTTGAGCAGCTGGAAAAACTTGCTGTCGCGAAGGAACCGCTCGTTCTGAATGTTCCAGCCCACGCCCACCGACCACGTGTTGCGGAAACGGTTGTTCGTGCCGAACATCGACGCGCCGTCGCTGCGGTAGTTGAAGTCCAGCAGGTAGCGGTTGTCGTAGGAGTAGCCACCGTTCAGGTAGAAGCTCGCGGCGCGCGTCTGACTCTCGGAGTAGGTCGACTTGCCGCCCTCGGGATAGCCGTTCGCGAACGACGGAGCGCCGAACTGGTCGTCGGTGAAGCCGTTGGCCTTGTATCCGTTGGCCGTCCTTTTCGTGGCGTTGAAGTTGAATCCCGCCACGGCGTTGAGCATGTGCTTCTCGGCCAGCACGCGGCCGTAGGTCGCCGTAAGGTCGCCCTCGTAGTTGGTGCGCTTGGTCGTCGAGTGGGTGTAAAGGCCCTTTTCGGTCTCCTCCAGATCGTCGAAATCCGTATGCAGGGGCGACAGGCGCGTGTCGGTCGTTCCCGTGGCGTGCGTGATTCCGAACTTGCCGCGCACCCGCAGGTCCTTCGCCACGAACCACTCGATGATGAAGTTGTTCGTAAATCCGAACTAGTCGCCCTTGTCGTAGTTGTTCAGGTGGGCGTTCCACAGCGGGTTGCTGATGGCCTCGGTTTCGAGCAGCTCGGGGTCCTGGTAATAATAGAGGTAGCGGTCGATCCGCCCCTCGTCGTTGTACTTCTTGAAATAGGGGTTGGCCTGCGCATACTCCGAGAAGGGGACCGCGGGATCGTTGGTTTTCTGATAATCGAGCGTGAGTTTGTTGCTGAACTGGAATTTCCCGGTCCGGTAGATCAGGTCGATGTTGCCGCCGATGGTCTGACGGTCGGAACCCTTCATCACGCCCTGCACCTCGCCGTAGCTCAGGCCGATGCCGTAGCGGATCTTCTCCTCGCCGCCCTCGGCGTAGATGTTGTGCCTGTGGGTGAATCCCGTGCGCAGCGGTTCGTTCAGCCAGTAGGTGTCGATGCCCCGGGCGATGCCTTTCAGCCGCTCGTTGCGCAGGTCGTCCAGCCGCAGCTGGTTGGCCATGCTATGATTGGTGTCCTGATACACTCCGGCGAGGGTCTCGAACTGGAGTTTCTCGCTCGAATTCATCAGATTATAGTCTGTCAGGTCGGCCATCGTGACGCTGAAATCGCCCTTGTAGGAGAGTTGCAGACGGCCCTGCTCGGGCGCCTTGGTCTCGATCACGACCACGCCGTTCGAGGCCTTCGAGCCGTAGATGGCCGTCGAAGCCGCATCCTTGAGCAGGGTCACCGACGCCACGCGGTTCATATTCAGGTTCATCACCGTCTCCAGCGTCGTTTCGAATCCGTCGAGGATGAACAGCGGCTGGTTGGGATCGGTGCCGTACTCCTCCTTCAGGCCGATCACGCTGCTCTTGCCGCGGATTTCGAAATCGGGCATGCGGTTGGGGTCAGAACCGAACTGGACGCTCTCGGAGATCTTGAACGAGGGGTCCAGCGTGCGGAGGCTCTGCAAGACGCTCTGCGTACCCACAGCCTTGAGCTCCTTGGACTTGAACGTGGTCGCCGAGCCCGTGAAACTCTCCTTCTTGCGCTGGTAGACGCCCGTCACCACCACGTCGGCCACTTCCACGGAGGTCGGCGTCAGCGAAATTTTCCGAAAATCCGCGAGGTTCTGCCCGTTGTAACGCTTCACATGGATTTCATAGCCGATGAACGAGAACATGATGTTGTAAATGCCGGCGGGAATTTTCAGCACGTAGCGTCCGTCGGCGTCCGAGGAAGTTCCGATGGTCGATCCCTCGACGACGACCGTCACGCCCGCCATCGGGGCCTTGTTCGACCCGTCGGTGATCCGTCCTGCGATCTCCACGAACGCCGGCTCCTCGGGAGCCGGCTGCGCGGGGCGCGGCACGACCACGATCGTGCGGTCCTTGATCCGGTAGGAGAACTCCGTTCCCGAAAAGACGTGATCCAGCACGGTTTTCAGCTCCGTACCGTCGAACGAGGCCGTGATCCGCTTGTCGCTTTTCAGCACCACGTTGGAGTTATAGAAGAATTCGTACCCGGAGGCCGCGCTCACCTTCTTCAGCGCCTCGGCCAGCGACACGTTTTCCAGCACGACCGACACCCGCTGGGCCGACGAAGTTTTCGGCAGCGCGATGCACAGCAGCAGCGCCAGCAGCATCAGGGTTCTCCCCCGCCACCGGCTCTGCGGAATTGATTGGCAAAATTTCATAGACAACGATTCTTTCATTATTTAAGTTTCCGTTAAGCGAAGCGGTCCCGTCAGCTGAGCCGCATCACGCCGTCCTCCACCTTACAGATTACGTCCGACGTTTCCGACAGCAGGTTGAGGATGTACTCGACGCCCCTGTCCTGGCGGATTTTCCCGGAGAAGGTATACTCCCCGAGCCGGGCGGCCACCTCCACCCGGATGCCGTATATGCGCCCCAGCCGCTCGGCCAGAGCAGGCAGGCTTTCGTTCTCGAACCACAGCCAGCCCTCTTTCCACGCGCCGTACACCGACGCGTCCACGGCGCTGACCGCGACGGTCCCTGCCGCCAGGTCTCGGCTCACCTGCTGGTTAGGCTCCAGCACCACCTCTTCCGCACCGGCCGACGCGGCGTAACCGATCCTGCCCGTTACGAGCGTCGTCACGTGCCGGCCGTTCCCGGCATAGGCGTTGACATTGAAACTCGTCCCCAGCACGCGGATGCACTCGCCGTCGCCCAGCTCCACGCAGAACGGACAGCACGTGTCCCGCTTGATCTCGAAAAAGGCTTCGCCCTCGATCCGCACGCGGCGTTCGGAGGCATTTTCGAAGGTCGCCGGATATTCGAGCTTCGATCCGGCGTTGAGCCACACCTCCGAGCCATCGTCCAGCACCAGGCGGAACTAACGTCCGTTGGGCACTTCGACTTTCAGTTTGCGCTCGGTGGCCAGGGGACGCTGCTCGCCGGTCTCGGTGCGCAGGGCCACTTCGCCCTCGGAACGCCGTTCGAGACGGGCCGCATTCTCCAGCACCAGCCGCATTCCGTCGTCTGCCGTCATCACCACCTGGGGCCGCTCCACCGTCACACCCATCTGCTGCAACTGCGCGAAGGCGTCCGGCTCGGGCAGCACCCCGGGCTGACGAACTACCAGAACCACGGCGGCAACGATCGCGGCCGCACTTCCGGCCAGGGCCGCGCGCGACATCCAGCGCCGCCGCACACGGTGGCGAATGCGTCTTTTCACGTCGTCGAAATCCCTGCTGTCCGCATCGGGACGATCGTCCGGCGTCTCCAGCCCGGCCCAGATGCCGTTCAGCAACTCTTCATCGTCCTCATCGAGATTCCGATGCGGAAAATTGGATCTTTCCATAATACAGGATAACTATTCTTTATCCCATAAATACGGTGAACCCGAAAACTACGTACTGTTTTTTTACTTTTTTTTGATTTCTCCGCGCAATTTCTTCACTACTTTGTACAAAATAGTCTCCACCGTTCGCACGGAGATGGAGAGTTCGGTGGCTATCGCTGCGTTCTTCTTGTTTTCCCAATAGCTCATCAGCAGCACTTTGCGGCTCTGTTCAGGAAGCCGTGAAATAGCAGGGGCCAATTCGGGGGGGGGAACCTCTTTCTCCTGGTCCCATCCGCCGTGCAGTTCGGCGGCGGGCCTCGTCGTACTTGAGCAGGCGCAGGGAGTTGTTGTGCACGGCGCGCAGCAGGTAGTTGCGCAGCGGTTTTGCGGCGTCGAGCCGCTTCCGGTTGAGCCACACGGCGGTAAAAACGTCCTGCACGACCTCGTAAGCGGCCTGCTCGTTCTGGAGAATGGTCGTGGCATAGTGTCGCAAAGGCGCGCAGAAAGCCGTATAGACCTCCTTGAAGGTCTCCTCGTCACCGGTTTTCAATGCCTCTACGATCCGACGGTTATCGGATATGTCGAAAGTGTATGCCATGTAATTAACCTAACCCTATTTTGCAAAAATAGTCATTCCGGCCAAATAGACAATAGAAAAGCGCCATTTTTCTCATTTCGCGCCCATTTTCCACCGGGGAGAAGAAGGCTCCGGCGGAAAATTCCGTGCCGTCCCTTCCTCCGGCCGCCCCCGGATTGCACCCGAATTGCGCCCGCTCCGCCGCCGATCCTCCGCCGGAGCGCAGCCGCGACGGTCGCGTATCGCAAACGGCGGTCCGCCGCGACGCATTGTTTGCATTTTCGGGCTAATTTTCCTATATTTGTCTACCTGTTATATGCCGCGTTCCGACGGAACGGTCATTCCCGGTTCACCGGATGTCCGGAAAGTCGGCGTGCGGCCGTAAATGTCATTCACAGCCCATGTCCACATTCAGCAGCGACCGCATCGCCAATATTATTGTTCCGGATTTGCAAAAACGGTTCCGACGCGGTTATATCGACTATTTCAACCGGAAAGACAAAACCTACCGGCCGGTGGAGGAGGTCCAGATCCGGTCAATCGTCCCCCTGGAGCAATTCGAGGAGCTGATGAAGCTGCTCGACGACATCGTGCTGTTCAGCGCGGCGACGCCGGAGCTGGCGACCAAATTCCAGGGGCTGTGGAACCGGCTCGATCTCCCGGACAAGGACGACAAGGACCGGATCGAGTGTACGCGCATGGGGCTTATCTCGCTCGAATCCTACATCAAAGTCTTCATCTACCTGCTGTGCGGCAACGGCGACCTGCTGCGGCAGATCGAAGCCGAAAAACACGGCCTCGGATACATCCTCAACGAACTCGGCGTCCCGTCTCCCGACGGGAAACGCGGTCTGTTCGACAGTCGGTATAAAGGTCTTTTCGACACGCTGCGCCGCTACCGGAACGGAATCACGCACTCCCCGAGCGACACCGACACGGAAGAAAGCGACATCCTGATGCCCCGGGGCAATCTGAACGATGCTTATGACGGGTTGTTCCTGCTGACGCTGACCGGACTGCTGCTGCTGCTCCACCACCATGCCGGCTATTACAGGCGGTATCTCGACGAACACCGGCCCGAGCTTCCCCCGGAGAAAGCCGCAGCGGCATCTCCGGCCGACGACTTCGACCTCGAACGGTTCAAGGACCGTTACCTCGAGGAGCTGCTCGGCGAACAGAACCGCGAACTAAAACAGAAGGTGGGCTTCATCGGCCGGATCGACAACCAGCAGACGCTGAACCTGCTGCCTCTGAAACTCCAGCGCCGGCAGGATGCCGGGGAGGGGCTGTCCGACCCGGACTACGGCGGCCGGCCGCACGAAAGCGGCGACTTTACGGACGGCGAACAGGGCGGTATGGCGATGGACGACCTGATAGACGCCGGAGACCGCATCAGCCTGATTCTGGGCAACCCGGGCGCAGGCAAGACCACGGAGTTGATCCGCCTGATCCGCCAGTATGCGGACCTGTGGCACAACGGCGACCGTTCGATCCTGCCCCTGCGTATCAATCTCAACGCGGTCACCGAAGGCCAAACGATGGACGACGCCCTGCGGACGGCCTTCAACGCGGGTTTCGGAATCACGACGACCGAGGACCGGAAGCGCATGGTGTTCGCCCATGCCGAGCAGCTGCTCGCAGAGGGCCGCATCGCGCTCTTCATCGACGGGCTGAATGAACTGAAGGTCTCCCGCCCCGAACTCTTCATCGCCTCGCTCGGATCGTTCATCGCCAAATACGACAAGTGCCGCTTCCACATCACGGGACGCATTCACGAATTCGCAGCCTGCCGCGAGGCTTTCCGGCGGATCGAGGGGTGCGGGGTTTACCACCTCTGCGAGATTTCGCTCGACCAGATTCTGCTCTACCTCCGCCAGCTGGGACTCCCGGAGGAGCGGATCAACGAATTCCGGCTGCAAATAATCCGGGCCGGAATCGAGGAGCTGCTGGGCACGCCGCTCAACTTTATGATGATCGCCGCCCTGCTGCTCGGCAGCACGGAATACAAGATTCCGGCGGTCGGCAACCGGGGCGAACTGCTGGAGATGTTCATGCGGTCGTCGCTGAGCGTCCGGAGCCGGGAGAAGCTGGTGGACGAAGCGGTCAATTTCAACGCCTTCGACCTGCTGCAACAGATGGCCTGGCGGATCGCGGCCGAAGGGCAACGGGTCCTGCGCGAGGATTTCGTCATCGAGATCGCCCGCGACCCGCGCTACAAGGGGGCCGACCGGGTGGAGAAGCTCGTCGACAGCCTGATCGGACTGCACATCGTCGAACAAAGCGTCGACCACAAAGGGAGCTGGCTCACGTTTTTCGTAGACACCTACCTCGAATATTTCTTCGCCCGGCGTCTGGCGCTCGACTTCTGCGAACGGCACGCGCCGCTGCCCGGGCAGCTGGATGTAACCAACGAGCGCAATTTCGAAATCCTGAAACTCACGCTGGAGCTGATTTGCAGCGGATGGGTCCGCAAGGAGGGGTGCATCGCCGACGGCCGCGATTTCGTCAAGGCCCTCTACGACCTGGGGCGCAATCCCGCACAGCCGGCCGCGACAACCACCGCCGACGGCGTGCTGCAAACCGAAGGCCTGCCCTCAAAACCGGCCGTCAACGGAAACCTGGCCCTCGTGGCGCGCATGGCTTCCGGCCTGAAACCCTATACCGACAAAACGAATCCCAACGCGCGGCTGCTGATCGAATCGTGGCTGCTCAATACGATGGTCGTCTACCGGATCGGCCATCCGGTTCCCGACACGGAAGGGGATTACGACTATATCCGGCAGCTGGCCGAATGCGCCGTCGTCCTGTCGAGCGAACGGATTTTCAGGGAGCTTTTCTCGGACTACTGGCTGACGACCCTGCTGCTGACCGTCGCCGACGATTTCGGCATGCAGCTGCCCGAGAATTCCGTAAAGGCGTCGGCGCTCCACCGGGCGCTGATCGACAACTGCACCGACGTCAGGCTGTTCTACCGTTTCCTGCACTCGCGCTACCTCGACCTGGTGCTGTTCCGCCCCCGCTCGGCGCTGCGGATTCGAAAGTTCCTTTCGCTGCTTTTCGGGAACCTGAAAAAATACACCCAGAAACTGCTTTACGGCTATATCGCGGAGTGGCGGGAAGCCGACGCGCAGCGGCAGGGCGGCGACCACTATCTGGCGCAGGACGCCAACACCCTGCTGCTCTGTATCGACGATGTCGACTACCTGATTTCGAGATACGATCTCCCCGCGGCGGAACGCTCCCGGACGAAGATCGGATGGCCGCTGCTGCGCAAACTGGTTCGCAACTACGACGACGAGCGGCTGGCCGCGTTCATTTTCACCGAGCGTTTCTTCGGACTGTTGCAGAACCGGGAACAGATGGCGCTTTACCTCTTCCGCTACTACATCTTCCGCAACCACTTCCCGCGCTGCCTGATGCAGTTCCTTTTCGAAGGTACGGGCCGCAAGGGAATCTCCCCCGGCAACCTCTCGGAACTGCTGGACGCTTTCCCGCTGGAAAAGATTCCGGTCGGCGAGGCCCGCAAGCGCTACGACAACGAAATCTACGACTACCTGACCCAGGAGACGCACAGCGAAGAGTCGGACGACGGGCTGATCTACCGCATTTTCGATGTGAACGCGGAACGGATACGGCTCGCGATCAAGGATGCGAACACCCCGTTCGAAGGGCTGACGGCATGTATCCGGACCGACGACACGCGCATGTTCTGCCGCGTGGAGGCCGACGGATACGTCGACGCCCGGGGCGAGACCTTCAGTTTGAGCAGCCGCGACGGCTCGCTGCTGCCCGTCTCGGGGAAGATCGTCGCACCGGACGGGACGGAACTCGCCTATGCGGCCTCGGCCAGCAACAAGGAGATTTCGGTGACCTGCTACGACAAGGCGGAGATCGCCTGGCTGCACGCATTGGCCGAAGCCGGAACCGGCGTGCGGATCGGATCGGCCGAGTGCAGCCTGCGTTTCGCCGTGAGCGCCCCGCTGATCTGCCACCGCGTCCTTACGCTCCGCCGCGATGCAGCCTGCGGCCTTCCCCGCTTCACGGGCGAAATCACCTTCTTCCGCGGCGACGACCGGTCCGCACCGGTCGTCATCGACCGACGTACGCGCCCGGAGAACCGTTCCCGCAGCCCCCGGCTGTTCCAGCCGATCACCCAGGCTCCGCTCAAAGCCCCGGAGACCCCCTACATCCTCTTCGGGTACGCCGGCCGCAAGGCCTTGGTGATCACCGACAAGCTGATGAACGCCGACCGCTACCCCGGCGCATCCGTCCGCCTGTGGACCAGAAACCAGTCGGCCACCTGCCGGTTCGTCGCGGGATGCAAGATGCAGCAGGGCTTCGCGGAACTCACCCTGCGCTCGTCCGTCAAATGGGACCTGAAACCGTCGGGAACGCTCCGCCATACGCTCCCCGACGGTTCGACCGAGCATATCCCCTATATCTTCTGCCTCTCGAACCGCACCACGTTCGTCCTGCGCATATTCCACGAGGATTTCGTGGCCCGGATTCGCGACCGGTCGGTCTGCGACCGCTACATCGCCGGGAAGGACGATTTCCGGGTCGGGAAACTCAGCCTGCGCCTCGAATCGGCGGAGTATTACGAGCCGAATTCCAAACTGTCGCTTCTGGAGCTGGAGCTTGCCGACGGGCAGTCCGCCGTCCCGGCCAAAGGTTCGCTCGCCATCACGCTGAAGCACGAAATGCAGCCCGCGCAGCTCTCGTTCACCGGCGAATCGCGCGGCCCTTCCACCATGCTGGTCAACGTCTGCTGTGCGGGAATCGACTTGCAGGGCCGCGAAGCCCGCTTTCTCGTGCCCGACTCGGGCATGCCGCTCGCCAAAGGGCTTTACCTGCGCGCCCCCGGCTCGACGGCGCACCTGTGCATCCGGCAGACGCCGCAGCCGGTGCAGTGGTGCGTCGAACTTGAACTGCGCGCCGAACTGCGCTTTCCGGAATCGGGCGAAATCGGCTTCGAAGAGTTCCCCGGCGTCATGTTCGGCTTCCGGAACCTCACCGTCGGGGAACGGACGGGCACGCTCCTCGTGTGGTGCGCCGGAGAAGCGGCCATCGACTGCGACAGCTTCATCCGGACGGTGTCGCAGGCGACCCGGATCACCCTGTCGTCCGGCGGACGCCAGACGCAGATGGAGCTTTACCAGGCGGGCGACGCGGTTCGGCGGACGGGTTACGGGCGGCTGGCGGTCGTTGATTTCCCGGGCGGCGCGGAGGCGGACGCCGCGGCATACTACGCCGCAAACCGGCTCCTGGTGGAGATCCTGATGCCGGTCGTCAACACGATCGACATTCCCAAGGTCGACAAGGCGCTGTACAAAATCCACTCGCTGGGCTACAACAAGGCGGGCAGCAACCGAATCCGGATCGTCAGGCCGCTGACCGGAATCGACAAACTGTGGCTTTCGCTCGACGACACCAAGATCATGTGCCGCCCCCGCAACCCGGTCACCGAAATACTGGACGGCGTGGAGTACCTGTGTCTGGGCGTGGAGACCGAAACGGGCGTGGTTCCGCGCATCCTCAACACGGGAAGCGTCCATTTCTTCCGCCGCGGGGAGTCCGGCACGGAACCCGAGCAGGTGGGATTCGGGGTGATCTTCCCGCTGATCGCATACGGCCGTCCCGAACGCTACCACGCGGACATCTGCGACGTCGTCAGCAGCGAAATGGCCCATACGGTCACGATCATAAACGAACAGATCATCGAATTTTTCGTGGCCAAGAGCCGTTCCTACCTGTTGCTCGACAATGAAAAGTTCTTCGAACAAATCTGCCGGATGAAAACCTGCGGTCAGGTTTTCGACGTCTGCCGCATCGTCTCCCAGGACAACGCCCAGGGGCTGACCGTCTATTCGCCCCTGCACAAGACCACGGCCTGCACCTGCGACACGGAGGCAGGTTTTTCGGCTCCCGGCTACGAGGCCGACAGCCATGTCCTCTTCGAGAAGAACCACCGCATCCGCCTGCTGCGCGACATTCCGCGGCAGCCCTGCATGGGGTGCAAGACGGGCGTGGTGGTCTATTACAACGAACGCCGCGACGCCTTTATCTCCGTGGAGAACGAGACGGAGGACTACTACTACCCGATGCGGGACGACGAGACGCTCCAGCCCGGCGACCGGGTTACCTTCTTCGCCACGGAGAACCTGCTCTACAAGCGGCGGCGCAACGCCGGCAAAACGATGATGGCCGACAACGTGCAGTATGCGGGCGCAGCGCCCTCTTACCGGGGCCGCGTCGTGGACAAAGTCACCCGGCAGGACGCCGCGAGCGGCACGACGCTGTTCGAACTCACCGTGGCGGCCGACGACAAGCGCCTTCCCCGGTCGCAGGTGACCATCACGCTCTACGACACGTCGAACCAGCGGTGGTCGGTCATTTCCGCCTGGGAAAAGGGAACCCCGTGTTCCTTCTTCATCGCCAAGGGCAAGTGGTATCTCCACCTGGCCCCCGACCCGGCACAAACCCCTTCAACCGAAAACGCACATGGAGAATAGGAATTCCCTGCAACCCATCCGCACCGCCGCCCCTGCCGACCGATTGCTGGGGCGCGTGTGCAGCGTCGGCGGCCTGCGACCCCCGCCCGCCGCTACCTCGTCTGCGGATTCGACCAGCTGATCGCCGTCTCCGACGCGGACGCGGCGCGCTACGCCGACGGAGCCTTCGTCGAGGTGGAGATCGCCGCCGGGGCAACCCCCTGGCGCGACGCGGTCTCGCAGCAGCAGGCCGTGCAGCAATCGTTCGACCAGCTCATCGCCTCGATCCGCGAACATACGACACTCGAAGTCGGACTGGCCGCGGCGGACGTGGAGCGGCTGCAAAGCGAACTGACCGCCCACGCCCTTTCGGGCCGACGCTTCCGGGTTTACGCCCCGGGCAACAGCTGCCATTTCACGCTCAACCCGAAGAACTGCACGGGCGAGCACCTCTCCCGGCTGCTGGCGGGCGAGCGGATCGAAGCGCAATGCTGGGACTATACGGATTTCAACCGACTGAAAACCAATGTCGACGAACCGGTCTGCCTGAATCCGGTGCGTCCCGCTCCCGTCGAGGCCGCGGAAGGCGAATGTTTCGATGTCTATGTCAACCGGGCGGTCGATTTCGGCCTGTTCGTCTCCTTCGGCGGAAACGACGGACTGATCCACAAAAAGTCGCTTCCGAACTACGACGAGCGTTTCCGCAGCGGCGAGATCGCCGCCGCCTACCGCCGCGGCATGAAAATCCGGGCGAAGCTCCTTTCGAAAACCCGCGACGAGCAGTCGGGCCGGCTCCGGTACACGTTCGACCCCGTAACGGACGACGCCCCGGTCGCCTTCGACTCGCTGACGCTCGATGTCGGGGACACGGTCACGGTCCATGTCAACAACGTCACCCGCAACGGACTCTCCGTACGCTATCGCGGCGAGGTCCACACCGTCGACAGGAACTCGATCCCCAACTGCGTGGAACGCTTCCGCAACGGGATCTACCTCCCGAACCAGCCGTTGCGGGTGAAGATGATCAGACGCAACGACAAGCAGCGCCATTTCCTGTTCGAGCTGCTCGACAAAACGGTCGATTACGGGCTGGCGGAAGGCGACATCCTCCGCTGCGAAATCACCCCGACGGAAATCCCGGCCACGACCGAGATCCGAACCACGATCGACCAACGCTCCTGCTCGTTCCACCTCCACCCGCAGGAGCTGCCCTACTCGCTGAACAACTACCTCCGGGAACACTCGCTCGAGACCGAGGTGCGCGTCTGCGGCTTTTTCGAGCACGGCGATCCGAAATTCCAGTTCAAAAGTCTGATCGCCGACCGTATCCAGGCTCTCGACGAGGGTCTGACGCTCGACGCCGAGGTGCTCTTCGAGGACGGGCAGGCCGGGATCATACTCTGGCGGGCCGGCGAGGTGTTCGGGTTCCTTCCCGTCGGCAGTTACTCCTTCCCGATGGCCCGCAACATCGCCTTCTCGCCCGGCGAGCGGATCGCCGTACGGGTCGGACGGTCGGACGGAAAGACCTTTTTCCGGCTGGCGCAGCCGCCGGGCAACCCCTGGGACTCCCTCTCCGGCATTGCCGAAGGGAAGCGCATCCGGGTGCAGGTGTGCGACGTGCGGGAGGACGAAATCCGGATCGGCTACGACCGGGTTTTCGGCATTCTGAAACCCTACACCGCCCGCCGGCCCGAGGCGGGCGAAACGGTCGAGGCGTTCGTCTCGCGTTTCTCTCCGTCGGAGGCTGTGCTGGAGTGTTTCACCACGGACTGCGACACCGTTCCGGACAGTCTCGAACCGGGGACCGAATACGACCTTCAGGTGGTGGCCCACGCCGCCGGGGAGGGCAAACTGTGGGCCTTGCAGCAGGAACGGCTGATCGAAATCGAACTGGAGCGGCCCGAAGTGTAGGGTTCCGGCCCGGGGCCCCGCCCCCGCCCCGGCAGCCGGGTCCGCGTACGCGCCGAAGAGCGTGACGGCGTCCGCCGGGTCCGCCTGCTCTACGACAGGGAGTCCCTCTGGGCGCAGGCCGGCCTGCGCGAAGGCGACCGCTGCTACCCGGTCATCGCGGAGATACGCCCCGACCGGATGATCGTGACGCACCGCGACGTGATCGGCTATATCCCGAACGACGAACTCGACTGGAATTCGTCCCGGATCGTCGACCGCTCGGCCTACCGCCCGGGCATGCAGGTCGAAGCGCTCGTCCTGCGGGCCGACGCGGCGAGCGGCGAGCTGGTCTTCAGCCGCAAGGAGCTGCTCGAAGACCCCTGGCCGGCCTACCCCCACCGGGAGGGCGACACGACGGAGGGGACCGTCGCGGCGGTGCTGCCGAACGGCAACCTGCTCGTAAATGCCGACGGCATCGTGGGCGAGGTGCTGAAATACAATGTCTCGTGGTTCAACTTCCAGAGCGGAATGAACCGTTACAGGACCGGCGACCGGCTCCGGGTCCTGCTCGTGAAGTTCGACCCCGAAGCCCGGGTTCTGTTCCTGAGCGGAACCGGCGGCGCCGAATCCCCGTGGAACGGGGTAAACTACCGAGTCGGCTCGAAGTATGAGGTAACGGTATTGCGGACCGACCGCATGGCCGTCATGGTCGCCCTGGACGGAATCATCGGCGAGATACCCCGCGAACGCATCGGGTGGATCACCCCGCCGAGCGCCGAAGGCGCATTCGCCGAAGGCGAGCGGATCGAGGCGCAGCTCATTTTCATCAACCGCACGAAGCGGGTGGCCCAGTTCAGCCGCAAGGCCGTGCTGCCCGATCCGTGGAGCGTTCCGATCGCCGAAGGCGACGTGGCGGAGGCGAAAGTCGTGGAAGCCACGGCGTCAGAGGTGCGTTTCGATGTCGGGGGCCGGCTGGGCGTCTGCTCCCGCGAAACGGCCCGCACGTTCGTCGCCGGAGCCTGCGGCGACGTGCAGCCCGACGCGCTCTTCCACCCGGGAGAGCTACGCCGCGTACGCATCGAGGGCATCGACCGCCGCAACCAGCGCCTCTACGTCAGTTCGCCCGACCGGGAGGACTGCCGCCGGATGGTCGGCCAACGATTCGACATCACCGTCCTCGGCCGGGAACGGGCCGGGTACCGGGTCGAAACCGCCGGCGGCATCCGCGGCATGCTCTCCTTCGAACGCGCCACATGGAGTGCGCCGGAAACCTCGCGCCTCGCACCCGGCGAGCGTCTGGAGGCGCAGGCCGCGGCCTACGATTTCAAACGCGGCTGCCTGCTGTTCGACCATCGCACCCTGATTCCCGATCCGTGGAAATCGCTCCGTATCGCCCCCGAATCCTTCATCGAAACGCAGCTCGTCGCCTTCGACGCAGGATCGGCCATCGTGCGTTACGAAGGAATCGACCTGTGGCTTTCGCCCCGCGACACGGCGATCCTCGCCGGAAAGCCGTGGCTGGAGTCCGTCGCAGCCGACGAGGCGCCCGCCGCAGCCTCTCG
>OGRY01000931.1_pt1 | contig 23396 bp, 18 predicted proteins | sample 1553551 | NCBI WGS metagenome assembly OGRY01 (sample SAMEA2580101, study PRJEB22360) | human gut metagenome | biome: human gut; feature: human-associated habitat; material: faeces | place: Denmark | collected 2008/2010
GTCCGCAATGGCTCTTGTGATGGCCTGACGGATCCACCAGGTTGCATAGGTACTGAACTTGTAGCCCTTTCTGTAATCAAATTTCTCAACTGCCTTGATAAGACCAAGGTTACCTTCCTGGATCAGATCAAGGAACAGCATTCCACGTCCCACATAACGCTTGGCGATGCTGACAACAAGACGGAGGTTCGCTTCTGCCAGACGCTTCTTGGCAGCTTCATCACCTTTTTCCATTCTTTTTGCAAGCTCGATCTCCTCGTCTGCACTCAACAGGCTGACTTTACCGATTTCTTTCAGGTACATACGGACCGGGTCCTCGATGCTGACACCTTCCGGCACGGAGAGGTCGATCTTGTCAAGTTCTACCTCTTCTTCATCATCCAGGCTTTCCATATCCATATCGTTATCAAGGAGGAGTTCGTCACCGCTGTTGTCTGTGATACGGAGAACGTCCACACCGCTGGCCTCCAGGAAGTCAAAGACTTTCTCCATCTGATCTACTTCCAGTGGAGAGTCCTTGAAGAAGTCGCTGATCTCCTGATATTCCAGCACATTCTTTTTCTTTTTCGCAAGTTCAAGAAGCTCTACAAGTTTCTCGCTGAATTTTGCCATATTCATTTCCATAGGTGCTCTATACCTCCATATAGTGTTTATATTTTATCCTTAATTGAAAGAAATATGCAGTTGCTGCCTCTTTCTTCCAAGGTCTTCCAGTTCTTTTTTTGCTTTTATCAGTTCCTGAAGCCCTGCCATGTCTGACGGATCCCAGGTACGGTTTTTTTCTTTGAGGCTCTCTTCCTTGATCCGCAGCAGCGTATCAGAAAAGGCTCTCTGCTGTTCTCCTTCGTTTTCCAGATGAATGGTGGCATTAAAAAGTGATGCCACTTCTCTCTGTTCCTCGCTGTCTGTAAATGCATTGAGAAGTTTTCCCGGATTGGTCTCTCCTTCTTTATGCTGGTCAAACAGCATCTGGGCCACCTCTTTATACAGCGGCACCACAAAATCTGACGGTGAAATATATTTCTCCACCTGTTCAAAGATCCCCGGATAATTCACAAGCCAGGTAAGCATCAGCTTCTGGGCCTTATCTGCGGCGGATTCTTTTTTCTTTGTTTCCGGAGTCCCGGATTTCGGCTGGATCCGCTTCTCTGCAGGCGTTCCTTTCAGAGCCAGTGTGTTGACCCTTTTCCGGATATCTTCCGTGCCCACTCCATAGCGGCCATATTCCTTCACAATTGCTTCTATATAAAGATTCCTTTCCAGTTCGTCGGAAAGTTCCAGCAGCATTTCGGCGCACCGCTCAAAAAACTGATTCTGTCCCTGAGGTGCATCCATCGCAAATTCCTGCTCTGCAATATGCACACGGAACATAAAACTGTCCATCGCCTGGTTCAGACGCTCTTCAAAAGCCTCCGCGCCCTCATTCTTGATAAACTCGTCCGGATCCTTCCATGGCTTCAGGCTTACCACCCTGGACGTAACCCCTGCCTCCCGAAGGATCGGGATCGCACGGAGAGCCGCACGGATGCCTGCGCCGTCACTGTCGTAAAGAAGCAGGACTTCCTTGGTGTAACGTTTCACAAGGCTCGCATGTCCGGATGTCAGCGCGGTTCCAAGAGATGCCACCGCATTGGTAAAACCTGCCTGATGCATGGCGATCACATCCATATATCCCTCGCAGAGGATCAGATAATTCTTCCTGGTGGTCCTGGCCACATTCAGTCCGTAGAGATTCCTGCTCTTGTCAAAAATCTTCGTCTCCGGTGAATTCAGATACTTGGGCTTGCCATCTCCCATGACACGGCCGCCAAAACCAATGACCCGGTTATTTACATCCATGATCGGGAAGATCACACGGTTCCAGAACTTGTCATACATTCCCCGCCGCTCATCCACATTAAACAGCCCGGATTCCCGGAGAAGTTCATCACTGTAGCCTTTTCCCTTGAGATATTTGTACAGGTCATCGCTGTACTTGTCCGAATATCCAAGGCCGAATTTCCGGATGGTTTCCTCCGAAAGACCTCTGCCTGTCAGATAGCCGTAGGCAGTTTTTCCGCCTTCTCGCCGGAGCTGATAGTAAAAATACTGAGCTGCCAGCTTGTTGATTTCAAGAAGCGCCGCTCTCTGTTCTGCTTTTTCTCTTGCTTCCCTGGAATATTCGATCTTCGGAAGCTCTACTCCTGCCCGGTCAGCCAGATGTGACAAAGCCTCACCAAAAGAATAATTCTCATATTCCATGATAAAATTGTATACGTTTCCTCCTGCCCCGCAGCCAAAGCAGTAATACATCTGCTTGGATGGCGTCACGGAAAAAGAAGGAGTTTTCTCATTATGGAAGGGACACAGTCCGAAATAGGAACTTCCCTTCCGTGTCAGTTTCACATACTGGGATATCACGTCTACAATGTCATTTTTCATTCGGACTTCTTCTATGATGTCATCTGAATAACGCATGTTTATCCCTCTTTTCCATTTAATAGACCTCCCAGGACTTCGGTATGTAGATCTCCCTGAATTTCTCCATGGAGTACTGATCTGTCATTCCTGAAATGTAATCACAGACTGCCTGTTCCTTGGGTACTCCCCGGTATTCCACCAGTTCTCTGTATTCCCTGGACATTGCCTCCGGGTGATCTGTATAATATTCGTATAGTTCACTCAGCATCTTGATGGCTTTGTCTTCTTCCTTCTTGGCAACCGGATTCTCATAGACATTCCGGAACATCAGGGCCCGAAGTTCCATCATCGCCTCAAAAACATCAGGCGACATGGAGATGCTGTCTTTATCCATACTGTTCTCTATAATATTATGTACGAAAGTATTCAGCCGTTCTCTCGTGGTATATCCGAGAAAAGTTCTCATTGTAACAGGAATGTCATCTTCTGTGATGATTCCCGCACGCTGAGCATCGTCCATATCGTGATGGATATAGGCGATCTTGTCAGAAAAACGCACAACCTGGCCTTCCAGAGTAGAAGGATTTCCACTGGTACGGTGATTCATGATCCCGTTACGGACTTCCCAGGTAAGATTCAGTCCGTTCCCGTTCTTCTCCAGTACTTCCACAACCCGGACGCTCTGTTTATAGTGGGCAAAACCTCCAGGATGTATCTGATCCAGCGCTCTTTCCCCGGCATGTCCAAAGGGCGTGTGCCCCAGATCATGGCCCAGCGCAATGGCCTCCACCAGATCTTCATTAAGCCGGAGTGCCTTGGCAATGGTACGGGCAATCTGTGATACCTCCAGTGTATGCGTCAACCTGGTACGGTAATGATCTCCCTGCGGTGCCAGAAACACCTGCGTCTTATCTTTCATGCGGCGAAAAGCCTTGCAGTGAAGGATCCTGTCCCTGTCCCGCTGATATGCGGTACGCACATCGCATTCCTCTTCCGGCCGGTCTCTGCCTCTGGTATCTGCGCTGTGAGACGCATAGGGACTTAACAGTTCCCGTTCTCTCTGTTCCATATTCTCTCTGATGTTCATAAGCACTTCCTCCACAGTCTGACAAACAGCGGCGATAAAATACCCTCTGTTAATTATATTCTACACAAAACCGCAAATTCCTCTTTTCTGAAAAAAAAATTCAAAAAATATTGGTTTTATCGTCTGTTCCAACCTGAAGGTGTCCAAAATTCTCATATTGTATATGAAACGAGAACAAATATGCAAACCGCTCCTCGATTTACTTTCATATAGCCAAAAACAGAGCTGCGATTCACAGCTCTGCCTTAAAGTCATGCGGAAGATGGGACTTGAACCCACACGAGCGCAATGCTCACAAGATCCTTAGTCTTGCTCGTCTGCCAGTTCCGACACTTCCGCATATCGCGTTTCTCGGAGAAAGGTTTCTTTCTCGCTGCGACGGATATTAGTATAACAAAGGGGTATATGATTGTCAACACATTTTTTGAAAAAAATTAAAAAAATTCAAGTTTTTTTTGAAAAAAAGAGGAATTTGAAATTTTGTGTAGAATATAATTAATAGGAGGAAGATTATCGGCGTACCTGTCAGTCTTTGGAGGATAGAAGATATATGAATATCAGAGAGAGCATGGAAGAAAGAGAACTGGAACTGCTGAGTCCCTATGCCGCATACAGTGGACGTTCCAGAGGAAGAGACCGGGAGGAAGAAGAGTGTGACGTCCGGACAGTTTACCAGAGAGACCGGGACAGGATCCTGCATAGCAAGGCTTTTCGCAGGATGAAAGATAAGACTCAGGTTTTTCTGGCGCCGGAAGGAGATCATTACAGGAACCGGCTGACGCACACTCTGGAGGTATCCCAGATCGCACGTACTATAGCCAAGGCACTTCGCCTAAATGAGGATCTTGTGGAGGCGATTGCACTGGGACACGACCTTGGTCACACGCCTTTCGGACATTCAGGAGAGACCGCACTTAATACCGTTCATCCTGAGGGCTTTGCCCACTACCGTCAGAGCGTCCGCGTGGTGGAAGTACTGGAGAAGAACGGAGACGGACTGAATCTTACCTGGGAGACAAGAGACGGAATCCTGAATCACCGTACCAGCGGTCATCCGTCCACTTTGGAGGGACAGGTAGTCCGCTTTTCTGATAAGATCGCCTATGTTCATCATGATATGGACGATGCCCAGAGAGCTGGGATCATTACAGAGAATGATATTTCTGCCAGTCTCAGGGAGTTTCTTGGACAGACCACAAGAGAAAGGCTGAATACCTTTGTACATGATGTGATTGAGCACAGCATTGACCAGCCTTCCATTCAGATGTCGGCTCCTGTAGAGCAGGCACTCATGGATCTTCGATCAGAGATGTTCCAGAAAGTATATCTGAATCCCATCGCGAAGCGGGAAGAATCCAAGGCAATCAAAATGCTGACAGAACTATACGCCTATTACATAGATCACCCGGAAGCAATGTCCAGGGAGTACGTTGCTCTTATTGAGAAAAAGGGAGTTCCAAAAGACCGGGCGGTATGTGACTGGCTGTCAGGAATGACGGATCAGTATTCCATGAAGAAATTCAAGGAGATTTTCATACCAAGAGCCTGGGAGGTTTATTAGAACGTGGACAAAACTCTTGCAATGAGATATAATATTTGTTTACGCGAAAGATGTCGCATTTTCTTGGATATGCGGCATATCAAATCAAAGGAGGATAAGCATGCGCTATTCCGACGATATCATTGAAGAAGTGCGAATGAAAAATGATATTGTAGACGTGATATCCCAGTATGTAAGACTGACCAGAAGAGGAAGCTCCTATTTTGGTCTGTGTCCTTTTCATAATGAGAAGACCCCTTCCTTTTCCGTAACGCCGTCTAAGCAGATGTATTACTGCTTCGGCTGCGGAGCTGGAGGAAATGTATACAATTTTGTAATGCAATATGAGAATTATTCATTTGGAGAAGCACTTTCCCATCTGGCAGAGCGTGCCGGAGTGGAACTTCCCAAGATCGAATATTCCAAGGAGGCAAGGGCGAAAGCGGAGAAGCGCGCAGCCTTGCTTGAGATCAATAAGAAAGCGGCTCAGTATTTTTATTACCAGCTGCGCCGTGAAGGTGGAAAAAATGCCCACGATTATCTTACAGGCAGAGGTCTCAGCGAAGAGACGATCAGGAAATTCGGCCTGGGGTATTCAGACAAGTACAGTGATGACCTGTATAAATACCTGAAATCCCAGAATTACAGTGATGAACTTCTTCGGGAATCCGGCCTTTTCAATGTGGATGAACGCCAGGGCATGTATGACAAATTCTGGAACCGTGTTATTTTTCCAATCATGGATGTCAATAACAGGGTGATTGGATTTGGCGGGCGAGTGATGGGAGACGGCAAGCCCAAGTACCTGAATTCGCCGGAGACCCGTATTTTTGACAAGAGCCGTAATCTGTACGGATTGAATATAGCCAGAACCACCAGGAAAAATTACCTGATCCTGTGCGAGGGCTACATGGATGTAATCTCCATGCATCAGGCAGGATTTACCAATGCAGTGGCGTCCCTGGGAACGGCACTTACATCCGGACATGCCAGTCTGGTGAAGAGGTATACACAGGAAGTACTTCTTCTTTACGATAGTGATGAAGCTGGTGTAAAAGCCGCCTTGCGAGCAATTCCCATTCTCCGGGAAGCCGGCGTGAATTCCAGAGTGGTGAATTTACGGCCTCACAAGGACCCTGATGAATTTATCAAAGCAGAAGGAGCAGAGGCCTTTGAGAAAAGGCTAGAAGAAGCTACGGACAGCTTTATGTTCCGGGTAAGTATTGCTTCCGGTGATTTTCCCATGGATGAGCCTCAGGGACAGAACCGCTTTTTTGAGCGGTGTGCTCAGTATCTTCTGGAACTTTCTGATGAACTGGAGCGGAATCTGTATATTGAAGCAATTGTAAAAGAATACCGCAGGTATGGAATCAGTGTGGAAGACCTTCGGAAGCGTGTAAATACCCTTGCTCTGAAGGGTACGCCTGCGGAGAAGCGCATTCAGCCAAAATCCGGCGGCTCTCCGATGAGAAAAAAGGAGAGCGCGGCAGATAAATCCCAGAAGCTGATGCTTACCTGGCTGGTTACCTATCCGGCAATCTTTGACACTGTGGAGAAATATCTTTCCCCTTCAGATTTTGTAGTTCCTCTTTATAAAGAGGTGGCAGAAATGCTCTGGAAGCAGCACGAAGAGGGAGATGTGAATCCGGCCAGACTTCTGAATGCTTTTACAGACAGTGAAGAGCAGAAAGAAGTGGCCTCTCTCTTTAATGCCACGATCCACCTTGAGACAAAGGAGGAACAGCAGAGAGCATTTTCCGATGCTTTGATCCGCATTAAGCAGGAGAGTCTGGCGGAGAAAAATAAAAACTGGGATCCTGCAGATATGGGGGCTTTACAGGAACTTGTAAAGGCCAAGAAGAATTTGGAGGAGCTTGGAAGAAAAAGGCAGCAATTGCATATTTCTTTTGAATAAGGATAAAATATTAACACTATATGGAGGTTAGAGTACCTATGGAAATGAATATGGGCAAATTCAGTGAGAAACTGGTGGGACTTCTGGAGCTTGCAAAAAAGAAGAAAAATGTACTGGAATATCAGGAAATCAGTGATTATTTCAAAGACCAGCCACTGGATGCGGAACAGATGGACAAGATCTTCGATTTCCTTGAGGCAAGCGGGGTAGATGTGCTGCGTATCACAGAGAACAGTGCAGATGACCTTATGCTGGACGATGACATGGATATTGATGGTCTGGACGATGAGGAAGAAGTAGAGCTGGACAAGATCGATCTTTCTGTTCCGGAAGGTGTGAGCATTGAGGATCCGGTTCGTATGTATCTGAAAGAAATCGGTAAAGTTCCGCTTCTTTCAGCAGAAGAAGAAATCGAGCTTGCAAAGAAAATGGAACAGGGCGACGAAAATGCCAAGAAGCGTCTGGCAGAAGCCAACCTTCGTCTTGTTGTCAGCATTGCAAAGCGTTATGTAGGACGTGGAATGCTTTTTCTGGATCTGATTCAGGAAGGTAACCTGGGCCTTATCAAGGCTGTTGAAAAATTTGATTACCGAAAGGGTTACAAGTTCAGTACCTATGCTACCTGGTGGATCCGTCAGGCTATCACAAGAGCCATTGCTGACCAGGCGCGTACTATCCGTATTCCGGTGCATATGGTTGAGACGATCAACAAGCTGATCCGCGTTTCCAGACAGTTACTCCAGGAGCTTGGACGTGAACCTACTCCGGAGGAAATCGCGGAAGAGATGGACATGCCGGTTGACCGTGTGCGTGAGATCCTGAAGATTTCCCAGGAGCCGGTTTCCCTGGAGACCCCTATCGGTGAAGAGGAGGACAGCCATCTTGGAGATTTCATCCAGGATGATAATGTTCCGGTTCCGGCTGACGCAGCAGCATTTACACTTTTGAAGGAACAGCTGGTGGAGGTTCTTGGCACTCTTACTGAGAGAGAACAGAAGGTTCTCCGCCTTCGTTTCGGACTTGATGATGGACGTGCAAGAACTCTTGAGGAAGTTGGTAAGGAGTTTAATGTAACCAGAGAGCGTATCCGTCAGATTGAGGCAAAGGCTCTTCGTAAGCTCCGCCATCCAAGCCGCAGCCGCAAGCTGAAGGATTACCTGGATTAAGGAGAGGGCTATGCAGTTATCCTTACGACTGTCTGCAATCGCAGACCTGGTGACAGAAGGAAACCGGCTGGTAGATGTGGGATGCGATCATGGATATCTGCCGGTATACCTGATACAACAGAAAAAAATTCCATCCGCCATTGCAATGGATGTGCGAAAAGGTCCCCTTTCCAGGGCACAGGAACATATCCGGCAGTATGGACTGGAGGAATACATACAGACCCGGCTCTCAGACGGACTTGAAGGATTGAAAGCCGGAGAGGGTGACACCCTTGTGATCGCAGGTATGGGCGGTCCCCTTATGGAAAGGATTCTCACAGATGGCAGGTCTGTGAGAAATTCTTTCTCTGAGCTGATTTTACAGCCACAGTCCGACATTCCCCATTTTCGCAGATTTATCCAGTCTGAAGGCTGGGAGATTACAGAAGAGAAAATGGTAGAAGAGGATGGGAAATTTTATCCTATGATGCGGGTGGTGCCTGGAGCCTGTTTGAAACCTAACGTGGATTCTTTCACAAAAAATACGTCTGTGAAAGCCGCTTCTTCTGAGAAACTGCATGCTGATGAATGGGCAGAAATGCCGGAGAATCCAGCTGCTTACACCTTGGAGGAGGCCTTCGGCAAATATCTTCTTCAGGAAAGGAACCCGGTGCTTTTTCGTTATCTTCAGCGGGAATCCCGGATCCGCTCCCAGATTCTGGAACAATTGGAAACGGCACCGAAGGCAGAGGCAGTTACTGCCCGCATTTTGGAAGTAAAGGAGGAGGCGCAGCTGATCGCTGCTGCGCTGGCAAAATATGAAGGTTAAAGAACTGACAGAATGGCTGGGAGGAAATTTTCCGGCAGCAGTTGCAGAGGACTGGGATAATGTGGGACTTCTTACAGGAGATGACGAGAGTGAAGTAAAACATGTTTTTCTTGCCCTTGATCTTACCGAAACAGTGTTAGACGAGGCTATCCGGGCTGGCGCTGACATGATCGTTACACATCATCCTATGATCTTTTCCGGTATTAAGAAGATCAATAATCACAGCTTTACAGGACGGAAGATTATCAGTCTGGTGCGCCATGGAATATCTTATTATGCAATGCACACCAACTATGATATTCTGGGAATGGCAGATTTAAGTGCCGGATATCTGGAACTGTCAGATACGAAGGTACTTTGTGCCACTGGGGAAAAAGACGGAGAGCCCATTGGCTTTGGGCGTGTGGGAAATCTGCCTTGTGAGATGACTTTAAAGGAGTACGCCCTTCTTGTAAAGAAGAACCTGAAGCTTTCGGATGTGAAAGTGTACGGAAATCTGGAACAGACTGTGAAAACAGCTGCCGTATGTACCGGCTCTGGTAAAAGTATGATCCAGGATGTGCTTGCTGCCGGGGCAGATGTATATGTGACAGGTGATATTGACCACCATACCGGAATTGACACTGTAGCCCAGGGGCTTGCAATCATTGACGCAGGTCATTACGGTACGGAATATATTTTTATGGAAGATATGAAGGAAAGACTGGCAAAAGCGTTTCCGGAGCTTACAGTCAGCTGCGCAAAGGTGAGAAGCCCGTATACGATATTATAAGGTTAAGACCTGGTGTGGATGGGCGTGATGGTGTTCGTCCGCCCGGAGATAAAATGAGTTGTCAGAATAATATTGTCTGGTTTTGGAAAATGTGATTTATGTTTAGCCTAATTGATCTTTCAGATCAGAAAAGGAGATTTTATGGATCATGCAGTGAAACTTACAATCAATGGGGAAACCAGAGAGTTTCCCATGGGAATTACCTATAAAGAAGTTGTAAAAGAGTACGAAAAGACCAGCCCGGCCCCTGTTATTCTTGTAATTGCAGGAGGCAAGATCTGTGAGCTTCATAAAAAAGCGGAACGGGACGGCGAAGTCCGGCTGGTTACCACAAAAGACAGCATTGGAAATAAAACCTATAAGCGAACTGCATGTCTGGTGCTTTTAAAGGCAATTTACGATCTTGCAGGCAAAGAAAAAGTAGATAAAGTGGTGCTTCATTATTCTGTAGGAAGCGGTTTTTACTTTACTATGGCGGGAGAACAGAAGCTGGATCAGGCATTTCTTGACCAGGTAAAGAAGCGGATGACAGAGCTGGTGGAGCAGAAAATCCCGGTGAAGAAACGAAGTGTAGGAACGGATGAAGCAATTGCACTTTTTCATTATCACAGAATGTATGATAAAGAGAAGCTATTCCGCTATCGCAGGGTTTCCAGGGTGAATATTTACAGCATAGAGAATTTCGAGGACTATTTTTACGGGGCAATGGCTTACGATACCGGCTATGTGCCATATTTTGACCTGAAGCTGTATGATGAAGGCTTTGTGCTGATTCTGCCGGAGGCTAAGGCTCCGGATGTGCTCCCGGAATTCCGGCCCCAGGAGAAAATCTTCCAGGTGCAGAGGGATTCTGAAGAGTGGGGCAGAAAGCTGGAAATTTCCACAGTAGGTGAGCTGAATGACCAGATCGTTTCCCAGGGGATACAGAAGATCCTTCTTATGCAGGAGGCAATCCAGGAGTCTGGAATTGCCAGAATTGCAGAGCAGATCGTGGAGGCTGGAAACAAGAAGTTCGTCATGATCGCGGGTCCGTCCTCCTCCGGCAAGACTACCTTTTCCCACAGGCTGTCCATTCAGCTGGCGGCACATGGAATGAAGCCACATCCTATTGCTGTTGACAATTATTTTGTAAACAGAGAGCATACCCCGCTGGATGAATTCGGGGAAAAGGATTACGAGTGTCTGGAAGCCATTGATGTGGAGCAGTTCAACAAAGATATGCTGGCACTTCTTAATGGAGAGAGAATAGAACTTCCGGTGTTCAACTTCAAGACCGGGCAGAGAGAATATAAAGGCGATTTTCTCCAGCTGGGGAAGGAAGACATCCTTGTTATTGAGGGAATTCACGGTCTGAATGACAAATTAAGCTATGCGCTTCCGAAGGAGAGCAAGTTCAAAATCTATATCAGTGCCCTCACCCAGCTGAACATTGATGAACACAACCGGATTCCGACCACAGATGGGAGACTGATCCGCAGAATCGTCCGCGATGCAAGAACAAGAGGAACCTCTGCCAAGGATACCATTGCAAGGTGGCCATCTGTAAGAAGAGGGGAAGAGAAGAATATTTTTCCATACCAGGAAGAAGCGGATGTTATGTTTAACTCGGCACTGATCTATGAACTGGCATGTCTGAAAGTATACGCAGAGCCTCTTCTCTTCGGAATTTCCAAAGAGGAGCCGGAATATCTGGAGGCAAACAGGCTGCTGAAATTTTTTGATTATTTTGTAGCGGTGCCAAGCGAGGAAGTGCCTAATAATTCCCTGTTAAGAGAATTTATAGGGGGAAGCTGTTTTAACACCTGATGATGCAGATGTGCTTGTAAGAAGTTGAGGAGTATTTTATATGAAAAAAAGTCGCGAAGGCTTTACATTGGCTGAGCTTTTGATCGTGATTGCAATTATTGCGGTACTGGTGGCTGTTGCAATACCTATTTTCGGAAGTCAGTTGGAAAAAAGCAGGGAAGCAGCAGACCTTGCAAATGTACGCGCTGCTTATGCAGAAGTGCTGACTGAGGCAAACATGGGAATCTATGATAAAGTGGTTACTGTCGATCTGAAACAGAAACAGTATGACTGGCAGTCAGCGGATGTAATTACAATTGGGGGAATCAGCCATTCAGTAAAGGAAGGCGATACGTATAACTGGAGGGGAAAACCAGGAGCAGGTGGACATTGTGAGATTTCGTTTGACCAGGAAAATGGAACCAAATTTGTGTGGAGCGGGAATGGGACTTCTGCGTCAAATAGCTATAACATGAGGGAGGATTTCTTTGCAACTCTGGAAAGCAGTGGCTGTCTGAATGAACCACAAATAAAGAATAACAGTAATTTTGAAATTGATTCGAAAGCAGCGGGGTTTTCAACTTTTGTCCCGAAAATCGAAGCAGTATTGGGCGAACAAAGTCTGCTGAAGAATGGTACATGGGCGTTTCTGGGAGATGGAAGGGCAGAAAAGAAATCTGAAAGATATTTGTTCTGGACTTCATTTGATATCGATAAGGTGGGAGTTGGTAAGCAGATTCCAATATTGATTCAAACAGGAGACGAGAAATATTATGTTTCGAATTCTACAACTGCCGCGAGAATTGGCAAAAATAACAAGGTAACGCATGTGGCAATCTCCGATCACCTAGATAAAGAAGGGTATAAAAAGGTTATTATGGCCGGGGGTGGTCAAGTGTATAGCTCTCTGTCAGAAGCCTATGCTGCATATGAGAAGGAACTTGAAAAGAAAGAGTATAAAGATTTACTCAAATGATTATTTACAGGGTTACTGTTTACTCCGTTTACAGTAACCTTTACAGGTTCTACGACAGGAAGAAATGAGAAATAGTGCTTTACATCTTAAAGCAATAATGTTAAAATAGCACTTGCGCAAGCAGGCCAGGTGATCGCGGCTGAACAGACGAAAGGGTTCAGACGAGGAAAGTCCGGGCTTCACAGGGCAGGATGCCGGATAACGTCCGGTGGAGGCGACTCCCAGACCAGTGCAACAGAAATAAACCGCCATGGCTTGCCATGGTAAGGGTGGAAAGGCAGTGTAAGAGACTACCGCCGTCCTGGTAACAGGCCGGGCACATGTAAACTCCATTCGAAGCAAGACCGAGCAGAAAGCGATACGGCGGCCCGTCGTGCTTTCAGGTAGGTCGCTTGAGCCTTTCGGCAACGGAAGGCCTAGACAGATGATCACTCAACGACATAACCCGGCTTATCGGTCTGCTTGCGTATTTAAGAATCGAATTGTATCATACAATGTGATATTTAACCTGAGAAGGTTCAGTTATGCTGGATTTTCTCAGGTTTTTTTATGTGACAGGAAATTCCGCCGGAATTTCTGTTATAAAAAAGTGGAAGCTGTATTCAGCTTCCACAATAAAATATCAATATTGTTATAAAAACCAATAATTTACAGAGATAACTTACTTATTTCTATGACCAGAGTATTTCTCCTCACAATATTTACATCTGTAAACCTCATTCTCCTCATCTGCCAGAACAAACACCTGATCCAGTCCCTGCTCGATGGAAGTGATGCAGCGGGGATTCTTACATCTGATTACGTTTACAACCTGCTTCGGAAGACGAAGGTCTTTTTTCTCAACGATCTTCTCATCCTTAATAATATTTACGGTGATATTGTGATCAATGAAACCAAGGATATCCAGATCCAGATCTTCAATCGGGCACTCAACCTTGATGATGTCCTTTTTGCCCATCTTATTGCTCTTTGCGTTCTTGATGATCGCAACAGTACAGTCAAGCTTATCCAACTTCAGGTCATGATAAATGGTCATAGCCTTGCCGGCTTTGATATGGTCTAATACGAAACCTTCACGAAGTGCTCCAACATTTAACATGGCAGTTCCACCTCCAATAATGTAAGAATCAGGGCCATACGAACATATACACCGTACTGGGCCTGTTTAAAGTATGCAGCTCTCGGATCGCTGTCCACTTCAACAGAAATTTCGTTAACACGAGGAAGCGGATGAAGAATGTACATGTCATCCTTTGCAAGGGAAAGCTTCTGCTTGTCCAGTATGTAGAAATCCTTCATACGAACATAATCTTCCTCATTGAAGAAACGCTCCTTCTGAACACGTGTCATGTAAAGAATGTCAAGCTCCGGAATAGCATCCTCCAGACGTTCTACTTCTAGGAACTCGATGTTGTTCTTTTTCAGTACGTCTTCACGGATATAGCTGGGAATACGAAGCTCTTCCGGAGAGATCAGTACGAATTTAACATTGTTGTAACGAACCAGCGCCTCGATCAGAGAGTGAACGGTACGTCCGAATTTCAGATCTCCGCACAGACCGATGGTAATGTTGTCAAGACGTCCCTTTAAGGAACGGATGGTAAGTAAGTCTGTAAGAGTCTGGGTTGGATGCTGATGACCACCGTCACCGGCATTGATAACAGGAATATTAGAAACCATAGAAGCTACCAGCGGAGCACCTTCTTTGGGATGACGCATAGCACAGATATCTGCATAGCAGGAAACAACACGAATGGTATCGGCAACAGTTTCCCCTTTCGCTGCGGAACTGGAATCTGCAGATGAGAAACCAAGAACTTTACCGCCAAGGTTCATCATAGCAGCTTCAAAACTGAGACGGGTGCGGGTACTTGGCTCATAGAAAAGTGTGGCAAGCCGTTTGTCGTCACAGGTATGTGCGTATTTTTTGGGGTTTTTCTCAATATCGCTGGCAAGATCCAGAAGCTTTTCAAGCTCCGGAACACTAAGGTCCAGCGGACTCATTAAGTGTCTCATGATATACCTCCGTTATGAGTGTGTGGTTTTGGGGTAGAGTGTTACGGTTCACGAAAACTCTTTTAAAAAGGTTCTTCTGTGAGTGGTAACGCAAAATCTCTTCGACCTATCATATACTACTTGGAATGATTTTTCAAGAAGATTTTGTAAGTATTTTTTCGAAAAACAATCCAGTGAGAAACCAGACCGGGAGATAGTCCAGACGGATGATTCCTTTGTACTGATGGGGCACTCCGGAATAGTCCCAGGGGCACATGTGAAAAGCCTGCAGGATAGAACCGCTGGTGAATTCTGCCAGGTAAAATCCGGCAGTATAAAGGGAGCCGCGCAGAAGTGCCGGAAGGGTTTTCAGCTTTTTGTATACAGGCAGAATCAGGGATGCACAGCCATAAATGGGAAACATAAGAAGAGAGGTAGTCCCTTTCATGGACGCATCTCCCCGGAGCAGGGAATGGAGCCCGGTCCAGAGAATCTCCAGACACAAGCCGGTAAAACCACAGAAGAGAAAAGGGTATTTTTTCATATGCTTGGTCTCCTTGGGTAAAATGATAAAAATAACATTCCCATTCTTGCTAAATTTATGCTGCAAGGTTATAATGGAGAGAAAAAGATATTTGATAAACGAGGAGCTTTTATTATGGACTATCAGGAATGCCGTGCATACATCGATGATTCGGCGAAATACGGTTCCGTGCTGGGACTTGATAATATGCGTGAAATGCTGGACAGGCTTGGGAATCCACAGGATGCAGTCCCTTATGTTCACGTAGCCGGAACCAATGGAAAGGGTTCCGTGATTGCTTATTTATACACCACTCTTACCCGGGCAGGCTATAAAGTGGGCAGATACATATCTCCAACTCTTTATTCTTACAGAGAACGTCTTGAGATTGCCGGTGAGAAGATCTCACAGGAAGATTTTGCAAAGTATGTGACAGAAATTTCCAGGTCAATTGATCAGATGACAGCGGTTGGCATGAATCATCCCACCCCTTTTGAGATTGAGACCGCAGCAGCGTTTTTATATTTTAAGGAAGAAAATTGTGATCTGGTCCTTCTGGAGACCGGAATGGGCGGTAATCTGGATGCCACCAATATTGTGAAGAATACCAAACTGGCTGTGCTGGTTTCTATCAGCATGGATCATATGTCATTTCTTGGAAATACCCTTGGAGAAATCGCAGAGAAGAAGGCGGGAATTATCAAACCTGGCTGCCGGGTTGTGACCACAAAGCAGAAGTCGGAAGCGGCACAGGTGATTGCAGATACCTGCAACAAGCTTCATGTACCCTGTGTAGTATCTGACCCTGATGAGGCTGTTTTGGAAAAAGAGAGCGTATTCGGTCAGACCTTTTCTTATAAAGGAGAGGAATTTGCAATTTCCCTTGCCGGTGTTTACCAGAAAGAAAATGCAGTGCTGGCATTAAACGCCCTTGAAGAACTGGACAGACTTGGCTGGACTACTACCATGGAACAGCGGAAGGAAGGTCTTCTCCACACAAGCTGGAAGGGAAGATTTACGGTTATCAATAAAAAGCCTCTTTTTATTGTAGACGGCGCTCACAATGCCGGAGCAGCCGACAAGATGGCAGAATCTGTCCGGCACTATTTTAATGGGAAAAAACTGATCTACATTATGGGTGTTTTTGCAGACAAGGAATATAAGATTGTCCTTGAAAAAACAGCCCATTTTGCAGAAAAAATCTATACCATAGAGACACCGGATAATCCCCGTGCACTGCCGGCAGAGGAACTGGCGAAGGCGGCAAGGGTATATAATTCCAGTGCCGAGAGTACAAAAAGTATAAAAGATGCTGTAGAAAAGGCATTTTCCTGTGCAGGAGATGACGAGAACAGTGTGATTCTGGCATTTGGTTCACTTTCCTTTATTGGAGCGCTTACAAATGCGGTGGAAGAATATGTCGGATAAGTGTCAGGTACTGAAAAGGCAGCGTGTTACTGGTCACGGAGTGAACAGTAATGGCAGTACATTGTGGAAATTGAAGTGTGCAGCAGCTGAATTTGCATGATTAAATACAAAAACTGGAGAGAAAACAATATGACAGATTTGCAGGAATGCAGACGAAAAATAGATGAAATTGACAATCAGATGGTGGAACTTTTTGAGAAGCGGATGAAGGTCTGCGAGGAGGTTGCAGAGTATAAGATCCATACCGGAAAGAAAGTGCTGGATCCGGAGAGAGAGCATGCCAAACTGGAAGAGATCAGGAAAAAAGCGCACGGTGAGTTCAACGAACTTGGAGCCCAGGAGCTTTTTCAGCAGATCATGGCCATCAGCAGAAAGCGTCAGTATCAGCTTCTCACCGAGTATGGTCCGAAAGAAGAGGAAGACTTCCAAATGGTGGAGCAGCTTTCCAGAAATAATGTGACTGTTGTTTTCCAGGGGGTAGAGGGCGCCTACAGCTATGGAGCCATGCGCGCCTACTTTCAGGAAGACATTAAGAGCTATCATGTGAAGCTGTTCCGGGATGCCATGGAAGAAGTTGCAGCAGGAAGAGCAGATTACGCAGTCCTTCCTATTGAAAATTCCACAGCTGGGATTGTGGCAGATATTTATGACCTTTTGACAGAATATAATCTGTTTATCGTGGGAGAGCAGATCCTGAAGGTTGAGCATGTGCTGCTTGGACTGCAGGAGGCTGAGCTTTCCGATATTGCCGGGGTATATTCCCATCCTCAGGGACTCGCCCAGTGTAAGGAATATCTGGAAGAGCATAGAGATTGGAAAACCACAGCAGTAACCAACACCGCCGCAGCGGCCAAAAAGGTCAGCGCAGATCAGGATAAGACTCACGCAGCGATTGCCAGCAGGGCTGCCGGAGAGATTTACAATCTGAAGGTTCTGGCAGAGAATATCTGCAAAAATGACAGCAATGTGACCAGATTTATTATTCTGGCAAAGAAACCGGTTTATGAGAATAACAGCTCAAGGATCAGTGTATGCTTCGAGGCACGTCATGCAAGCGGAACTCTTTACAATGTACTTTCCCATATGATCTATAATGGTCTGAATATGACCAAGATCGAGTCCCGGCCTATTCCGGGAAAAACCTGGGAATACCGTTTCTTCGTGGACTTCGAGGGAAATCTGCGGGACAGCGCGGTAAAGAATGCATTGCGGGGCATGGAAGCAGAGACTAGCTATTTGAAAATTCTGGGCAATTATTAAGATTATAGCTGCGAAGGCAGAGAGTGGCAGCAATTTCATTTATTGTTAAAATTAACCAAAGAATTTAAGAAGATTTTATCTGTTTTTAATATAAGAAAAGTAAAATGAAAAACGGTGCAAATGCGTGAGCTTGTATATCCGAAAGTGTGCTGCCATGAATTGTGCGGGCGGCAAAAAGGAGAAGAGGCGCGTAAATGCGCTATGGAATTGAGAGGAAACAAAAATGGCAAGAACAGAAGAATGTATCCTTTACCGCAATTTCGACAACGGTGAGGTACTGGACATAATGACATCACTGATGAACAGCTATGAGGCTGGTGAAGAAGGCTTTGAGAATCGGAAAGAGGAATTTTTCCATATGGCAGGAAGCCTGGTGGAAATGGCAGGAATGTATGGGTTTTCCGGGAATCTGTGGCACACTTATCTGACACAGCTTCTTGTCAATCACGAGAATGCATTCAGTACCGCTTCCGAGATCAGAGGGGTAGTGGAGGGAAGCATTAACCATCTGGCTCTTCATGATTTTGGGATTTTCAAAGAACTTTATGACTTTGATCTTGCTGTTTTTGACAGTGCGTTTGGAACAGACTGTGCTGATTTTCTCTGTAATTATGTGAATACAGGATGTAACAGCAAGGTATACAACCAGCGTATCTGCGACAGAATCTGTGATATGAGCAAAACACTGGCAGAGGCTTCTACAGTGGAAGAGTTTATGGCAGATATGGTGCAGTTCTACAAAGATTTCGGCGTAGGTAAGCTGGGATTGAACAAGGCATTTCGTATTGAGCATGGCAAGGATGGCAAGCCGGTGATCACACCGATTACCAGAATCGCCCATGTGAATCTGGATGATCTGGTTGGATATGAAATCCCCAAGCAGAAACTGATCGAGAACACGGAGGCTTTTGTAAGAGGAAGAAAGGCCAACAACTGCCTGCTTTTTGGTGATGCAGGAACTGGTAAATCTTCCAGTATCAAAGGTATCTTGAACCGTTATTATGACGAAGGACTTCGTATTATCGAGGTGTACAAGCACCAGTTCCAGGATCTGAATGATGTGATCGCACAGATCAAAAACCGTAATTACAAATTTATTCTTTATATGGATGATCTTTCCTTTGAGGAATTTGAAATCGAATATAAATATCTGAAAGCAGTGATCGAGGGCGGCCTTGAGAAAAAGCCGGACAACATCCTGATCTATGCAACCAGCAACAGACGTCATCTTGTTCGGGAGAAATCCGGGGATAAGCTGGAGGTGGCAGACGATGAAGATCTGCATTCCTCCGATACTGTGCAGGAGAAGCTTTCTCTGGTTTACCGTTTTGGCGTGCGTATTTATTTTGGTGCACCGAATAAGAAGGAATTCCAGAATATTGTTACTACACTTGCAGAGCGCTATGGTGTTACAATGCCTGCAGAGGAGCTTCTGATGAAGGCAAACGCCTGGGAGCTTTCTCACGGCGGTCTCACTGGAAGAACGGCGCAGCAGTTTATTGATCATGTTCTGGGAACAAGTGAGGAACAGTAAAAGAATACCAGAGATTATCTGAAATTTATACCTGTGCAACCGAATTCGGGTGAAATCTACCGCAAAGTGGGGCGTGCAGATTGCGGGAATGATTTTTTAAACAGGCTCTAGGTTTTGGCGAAAGCGGGCAGTACAATAGAAAAAGCTTTTGCTTGTGTCTGACTTACAGGCACAGATAGAAGAAATAATCCTTGGCAGGAGGGAAAAACGTATGGCAGTGACCACATTTGCGGCAATTGATATCAGTTCCTATGAGATCACCATGAAAATTTTTGAATTTTCCAAAAAGGGTGGTTTCCGGACTGTAGACGATATCCGGTATCGTCTGAATCTTGGAGTAGGGGTATATTCCGGCGGAACCATGGAAGTGGATAAGGTAGATACTATTTGTGAAGTACTTAACGACTTTAAGAGGATCATGGCAGAGTACGGTGTGAAAGAATACCGCGCCTGTACCACAAGTGTTTTCCGTGAGATGAAGAATCCGCTGATTATCATTGAACAGATTTTCAGAAGAACCGGAATTCATGTGGAGGTTTTAAGCAATGCCGAGCAGCATTTTCTGGGCTATAAATCTATTGCGGCCATTGAGAATGGTTTTAAGAAAATGATCCAGAAAGGAACCGCTATTCTGGATGTGGGTGGTGGAAACCTGCAGATTTCCCTGTTTGACAAAGATGCGCTTGTAACCACCCAGAGCCTGAAAATGGGAAGCGTGCGTATCCGTCAGCGACTGAAAGAGCTGGAGAAAACCAATACGAATTATGCACAGCTGGTGGAGGAGTTTATCCGTAATGACCTGACCGGGTTTAAGCGTCTTTATCTGAAAGACCGAGAGATAAAGAATTTGATCCTTATGGGGGATTTTCTTACTGAGACTATTTTCCGTGAGGAGAGACAGGACAACATTATTACACGGGCTGAGTTCGAGAAGCGGTATGAGAATACGGTTTATAAGACCGAGACTTCACTGTCAGAGGAAATGGATATTGATCCGGAGTATGCCGCTTTGATTGTGCCAACTATGGTTATCTGTAAAGATTTTATGGATCTTTTCAATGCAGAAGCGCTTTGGATGCCAGGTGTATCTCTTCTTGATGGTATTGCCTATGATTTCGGGGAAAAGAAGAATTTTATTAAGAGTGCACACAATTTTGAAAATGATATTCTGGTGGCAGCCAGAAACATTGCCAAACGTTATTCTACTGGAAAGGATCATATTAAGGGCACTACCGACCTTGCCCTGGCGATTTTTGACAGCATGAAGAAAGTGCACGGAATGGGAGACAGAGAGCGCCTGCTTCTTCAGATCGCAGTGCAGCTTCATGACTGTGGCAAATATATCAGTATGGGAGATGTGGCAGAGTGCTCCTATCAGATCATTATGGCTACGGAGATCATCGGACTTTCTACAGAAGAACGTCAGATCATAGCAAATGCGGTGCGCTACAATACCGCAGAATTTGTTTATTACAGTGAGATCGCAGGAGAGGTCGGAATGGATCGTTCCGTATATCTTCTGATCGCCAAGCTGACTGCAATCCTTCGTATTGCAAATGCTATGGATCGCAGCCATTATCAGAAGGTAAAGAATATGAAGGCTATGCTGAAGGACAGAACTCTGCTTCTTACAGTTGATTCTGAGCAGGATATCTCCCTGGAGCTTGGACTTCTTATGGATAAAGTTGAATTTTTTGAAGAGGTATTTGGTATCCGTCTGGTATTCAGACGTAAGAGAAAAGTGTGAGGAGGGGCACAATGGATCTGAAAAATTTTGAAAAACCGGAGTATTTTGTGAACAGGGAGTTGAGCTGGCTGAAGTTTGACGACCGTGTTCTCTCAGAAGCAAGAGATAAAAGTCTGCCATTGTTTGAAAGACTGAAATTTACCAGCATTGTATCTTCCAATCTGGATGAGTTTTACATGGTTCGTGTGGCTTCCCTGAAAGACCAGGTTCATGCTGGTTATGAGAAAACAGATATTGCAGGAATGGGACCAAGAGAGCAGCTGAAGGAGATCAGCGTTCAGACACATGAGCTGGTTCGCTCCCAGTACAGCACTCTGAACCGTTCCCTTCTTCCGGCACTTGAGAAGGTGGGGCTTCATCTGGTGATGGAGCACGAGAAATTAAACGAAGAACAGCAGGAGTATGTGGACCGTTATTTCGAGGATAATGTTTATCCGGTTCTTACCCCTATGGCAATGGATTCTTCCAGACCTTTCCCATTGATTCGAAATAAGACATTGAATATTGGCGCCTTGATCTCCAAGAAGGATAAGAAAAAGGGCAAGGATGTACTGGTATTTGCCACTGTCCAGGTGCCTTCTGTACTGCCTCGTGTGGTTGTCGTTCCATCCGGGAATAAAGAGGACACTACCGTAATCCTTCTGGAGGAGATTATCGAGCGCAATATTGACAAGCTTTTCCTTGGATATGATGTGGTTTGTGCACATCCTTACCGTATTATGAGAAATGCGGATCTTTCCATAGATGAGGATGGGGCGGAGGATCTTCTGGTGGAAATCCAGAAGCAGCTGAAGAAGCGCCAGTGGGGTGAGGTAATCCGCCTGGAAGTGGAGGATAAAACGGACTCCAGACTTCTTGGCATTCTGAAAAAGGAATTTGACATTAAAGAAGAGGATATTTTCTATATTAACGGACCACTGGACCTTACCATGCTGATGAAGGTTTATGGACAGGATGGCTTTGATCAGTACAAAGAGCCGAAATATACCCCTGCTGTAGTGCCTGCATTTGCAGATACCAGTAAGGATATTTTCCAGGTGATCCGTGAGGGTGATGTGTTCTTACACCATCCATACATGAGCTTTGATCCGGTTGTAAATTTTGTACGCCAGGCGGCAAAGGATCCGGATGTACTTGCGATTAAGCAGACGTTGTACCGTGTCAGTGGAAATTCCCCGATCATTGCAGCACTTGCCCAGGCAGCGGAGAATGGCAAACAGGTTTCGGTTCTGGTAGAGCTGAAGGCACGTTTTGATGAGGAACACAATATTGTGTGGGCAAAAATGCTGGAAAAAGCAGGCTGTCATGTTATTTATGGTCTGGTTGGCCTGAAAACACACAGTAAGATTACTTTGGTGGTTCGCCGTGAGGACACCGGAATCCGCCGTTATGTCCATCTGGCAACTGGTAACTATAACGATTCCACTGCAAAGCTTTATACGGACTGTGGTATTTTTACCTGTGACGAGCGCTTCGGCGAGGATGCAACTGCAGTGTTTAACATGCTTTCCGGATATTCTGAGCCGAAGAACTGGAATCGTCTGATCGTGGCACCAATCTGGATGAAGGATCGTTTCCTGAAGCTGATCGAGAGAGAGGCAGAGCACGCGAAGAAAGGAATGCCGGCTATGATCGTAGCGAAGATGAACTCTCTTTGTGATCCGAAGATCATTGCAGCTCTTTATCATGCATCTTCCTGTGGCGTGCAGATTTACCTGCTGATCCGAGGTATCTGCTGTCTGAGAGTGGGAATCCCGGGTGTGAGCGAGAATATCCATGTACGTTCCATTGTAGGAAACTTCCTGGAGCACAGCCGTATTTTCTATTTCCACAATAATGGCAGTGACGAGATTTATATGGGAAGTGCGGACTGGATGCCTCGTAATCTGGACCGCCGTGTGGAGATTGTTTTCCCGGTCGAGGACGAGCAGATCAAGAATGAGATCAAGCATGTTCTGGATCTGGAGTTCCGTGATAATGTAAAAGCCCATATTCTTCAGCCTGATGGAACCTATGAGAAGCAGGATAAGAGAGGCAAGCTTCTGATCAATTCCCAGATGGAATTCTGCAGGGAGGCCACTGAGAAAGCAGAAGCGTTAAAGAAAAAAGAAAAACATGAAAATTCCAGAGTCTTCATCCCGGCAGAACCGGCGGAGGATGTGGAAGAGTAAGAAGTTGAAGTGAATTAGGAAAAATAAGGAAAGCCGCTGTATTGTGATGTGAGATTACAATATGGAAAAATGCAGAAGCTGACGCCGATGCACTTGCTTTCGAAGATTTTCAGTAAAAAAATTAAGATTCTGACTTCTAAGGTCTGAATCCAGACGCCGCAAGGTTGACGAAAAAAGTCGCTTTGCGGCGTCTTTTTGCACAAAAAGAGAAGGCATAACCAAGGCAGGAATATATTCAAACAACAAAAAAACTTCCGAATCACTTCGGAAGTTTCTAGCAGCCAGTACG
>OGRY01000938.1_pt1 | contig 23297 bp, 20 predicted proteins | sample 1553551 | NCBI WGS metagenome assembly OGRY01 (sample SAMEA2580101, study PRJEB22360) | human gut metagenome | biome: human gut; feature: human-associated habitat; material: faeces | place: Denmark | collected 2008/2010
AGTGCTTTTATTTTTCAAATGAAAAGGTGGTGATGAATTGTTTGTTGATAGTGTAAAAATTCATGTTAAAGCTGGCAATGGTGGCAATGGTGGATCCTACTTTCTTCATGAAAAATATGTTGCAATGGGTGGACCTTCGGGTGGCAATGGCGGCCGTGGCGGTAGTGTTATTTTTGTTGGCGAAGAAGGTTTGACAACGTTACTAGATTTTAGATTTACAAAAATAATTCATGCAGAACATGGTCAAAATGGTATGGATAAAAATATGTTTGGTAAATCGGGCAAAGACACCTATGTTAAGGTACCTATAGGTACAACAATCATAGATGTCAATACAGGGGTTGTTGTTGGGGATGTTACCAAACATGGGCAAGAAGTAATCGTTGCCCAAGGTGGTCGTGGCGGTAAAGGTAATGCTGCATTCGCCTCTTCAAGAAATCCTGCTCCCGAATATGCGGAAAAAGGAGTTCCAGGAATAGAACGTGATTTACAATTGGAATTAAAAGTGCTTGCTGATGTAGGACTTGTTGGTTTTCCTTCTGTTGGTAAGTCAACATTAATATCAGTAGTTTCTAAAGCTAAGCCCAAAATTGCATCTTATCATTTTACAACTTTGCATCCCAACCTTGGAGTAGTAGGAGTAGGTGATGGCAGAAGTTTTATTATGGCAGATTTACCTGGTCTGATTGAAGGTGCATCATCAGGTGCTGGTCTTGGCATAAAATTTTTAAAACACATTGAAAGAACAAGTGATACAATAAATTTGCAGACAGTATAACAGGAGGCACATTATGAGCTACAATTTTGAAAGTCGCGTAAGATTCAGCGAGATCGGAGAGAAGGGCTGCCTGACGCTGCCGGGAGTTCTGGATTATTTTCAGGACTGCTGTACCTTTGAATCTGAACAGACAGGTCTCGGAATGGAAGGATTAAAGGCACAGAAAAGAGCCTGGGTACTTTCCGCATGGCAGGTAATTGTGAAGAGATATCCAAAGCTTGGTGAAAATATAAAAGTAACAACAATTCCTTATGGATTCCGGGGCTTTATCGGAATGCGTAATTTTATTCTTGAGACAGCGGATGGCGAGAGACTGGCCTGGGCGAATTCTTACTGGTCCTTTATCAACACAGAGACAGGACTTCCGGAAAAGCTGACACCGGCGGACACCGATCCTTATGATCTGGGAGAGAAGATGGAAATGGATTATGCACCGAGAAAGATCGCGCTTCCGAAAGAGCGGAAACCGAAGGAATCTTTTGCCGTACAGAAACATCATCTGGATACGAACCACCACGTAAACAACTGCCAGTATATCCGAATGGCAGCTGATTTTCTGCCGGAGGATTTTGCGGTCCATCAGCTTCGTGTGGAGTACAAGAGACAGGCTGTCCTTGGAAATGTAATGATTCCGGAAGTATATATGGAAGCAAATAAGGCAACGGTAGTTCTCAATGCGGAAGATCAGGAACCCTACGCTGTGGTGGAATTTACAAAGTAATCAGAGCTGTTTTAAACAGCATGGATATATTACGAAGTGGATTGTAAAGACACTTTATAAAAGGGAGGAAACGCAATGCTGGAAAAATTAAAAGAAGAAGTTTACAGAGCAAACATGGATCTGCCGAAATATGGCCTGGTTACGTTTACCTGGGGAAACGTCAGCGGTATCGACAGAGAGAAGGGACTTTTTGTCATCAAACCAAGTGGTGTGGATTATGATAAACTGACGCCGGAAGATATGGTTGTAGTCGATCTTGAAGGAAATAAAGTCGAGGGCAAATACAATCCGTCTTCTGATACTGCCACACATGTGGTGCTTTACAATGCGTTTCCGAAGATTGGAGGTATTGTGCATACCCATTCATCCTGGGCTACAAGCTGGGCACAGGCAGGAAGATCCATTCCATGTTATGGAACAACACATGCGGATTATATTTACGGAGAGGTTCCATGCGTGCGTAACCTGACAAAAGATGAGATCGAGGAAGCCTATGAGAAAAATACCGGTATTCTCATTGCCGACTATTTCAAAGATAAAGATTACGAAGCAGTTCCGGCAGTCCTCTGCAAAAACCACGGACCGTTTACCTGGGGAAAAGATGCACATGAGGCTGTTCACAACGCAGTTGTACTGGAAGAAATTGCCAAGATGGCTTCCCGCTGCGAGCTGATCAATCCGGATGTAAAACCGGCGCCGCAGGAGCTTCAGGATAAACATTACTACAGAAAACATGGCGCAAATGCCTACTATGGACAGGGAAATAAATAAGAAAAAAAAGAAGCAGAAGAATGTCACATGGAAAAGTGTGGCATTCTTTTTTTGTGGAATATAAATTGTGGAGAGGTGCCGTTTACGGGCGGGCAGTAATTCAGAATGGAATAACTGTTTTACTGATACAATAGTGTCCTGTAAAAGATACTATCCAGGGTAAAACAATGAAGAAATGTTCATTTTTTGTCGAAAAAAACCAGATTTGCTGACCTTTAACACAGGTGCCACCAAAATATGTGCTAATGTCAAGAAAAATGCAGAACATTAACACATTTTGGAAAACAGGTGGCAGGATGAAAATTTACACTTATCAGGGAAGAAAGAACGTTTCCGGAGAAAAAATACGTCAGATGAGAAATATAAAACGGATGTCACAGTCAGATCTGGCGGCAAAAATGCAGGTGGAAGGTGTGATGCTGGAACGTGACAGTATCAGCAGGATCGAAGGCGGAGAACGTTTTGTGGCAGATTATGAACTGAGAGTGTTTGCAAAAGTGCTGGGTGTGGATGTGAAGTGGCTACTGAACGAAGAGTGCTCCTGAGATCAGCAGCATGATAATTGGTATGACTGATATTTATACAGCAAACTACTTGATATTTATGTCGGAAACTGCTACAGTATAAAGAAAAAAGGCGACCGGGAAACCTTGCGGGGGTAAACGGTCACGGATAAAGAGATAGAGGCGCGGATTTTATCAGTATTTATGGACGAGAGGCCCTGGCAGGCTGTCCATAAAGAAAGGAAAATCTGCCGAAGTGCTCTGAAAGGCCAGATGACAGGGTACTGGGATAACGCAGAATATGCGTTGTACTGTCACGGATGTGGAGCGCTATCGTAAGTTGAATAAAGAAGATTATTTAACCGGAGGTGTTCTTAAGAAGGGACAGCCTCCGTTTTTTTGTCCCCGAAAAGGGAGGAGAAAAATGAGTAAAAAAGCAGGAACAGCATTGTCTGTTATGGCAATGGTATTCATGGGCGCACTGGCAAGTCCCCTGACTGTGCTGGCTGCGGATGCGGAGGAGACTTATCAGCCTGCTCTGTATGCAACAATCTGGGCACTGCTTCCACCTCTTGTAGCGATCATCCTTGCGTTGATCACAAAAGAAGTATACAGTTCTCTGTTTGTGGGAATTGTAGTAGGAGCACTGCTTTATTCCGGATTCAAATTCGAAGGAACAGTAACACAGATTTTTGAGGGAGGAATCATCAAGGTTCTTTCTGACAGCTATAACGTAGGTATCCTGATCTTCCTGGTAATCCTGGGATCTGTGGTATGTATGATGAACAAGGCCGGCGGCTCCGCCGCATTCGGACGATGGGCCAGCAAAAAGATCCACACTCGTGTGGGCGCGGAACTTGCAGCGATCATCCTTGGAATCCTGATCTTCATTGACGATTATTTTAACTGCCTGACAGTAGGAAGCGTTATGCGTCCGGTAACTGACAGACATCACGTATCCAGAGCGAAATTTGCATACCTGATTGATGCAACAGCTGCTCCGGTATGTATCATCGCACCGATCTCATCCTGGGCAGCAGCAGTCAGCGGATTCGTAGAAGGACAGGATGGACTTGCAATCTTTGTAAGAACCATTCCGTATAACTTTTACGCAATTCTCACGATCGTAATGATGGTTGGCATGGTGCTGATGAAAACCGAATTTGGTGCCATGAAAACACATGAGATCAACGCACTGAACGGAGATCTTTATACAACATCTGCAAGACCCTATGAGAATGCAACGGATGATGAGACACCGAATCCGAGAGGAAGGGTGATCGATCTTGTGATCCCGATCGTTGTGCTTGTTATCTGCTGTGTCATCAGTATGATCTACACAGGAGGATTTTTCAGCGGAACAGATTTTGTTACCGCATTTTCACAGAGTGATGCCTCTACAGGCCTTGCAATGGGAAGTGCTTTTGGTCTGGTGTTTGCCATTATTTTCTATATGATCCGACGTGTGATCAATTTCAGAGATTGTATGGGATGCATCCCGGAAGGCTTCAAGGCCATGGTACCGGCGATCATGATCCTGACCTTTGCATGGACACTGAAGGCTATGACAGACTCACTTGGTGCTGCGGTATTCGTAGAAGAAGCAATGCGCTCCGTTGCCGGTGGTATTGAAGTTATCCTTCCGGCCATTATTTTCCTGGTTGGATGCGGACTTGCATTTGCTACAGGTACTTCCTGGGGAACCTTTGGTATCCTGATCCCGATCGTTGTTGCGGTATTTGAGAAATCCAGTCCTGAGATGATGATCATTTCCATGTCCGCCTGCATGGCAGGTGCAGTTTGCGGAGACCACTGCTCACCGATCTCTGATACAACGATCATGGCTTCCGCAGGAGCACAGTGTGATCATGTGACTCACGTTTCCACACAGCTTCCGTATGCGATCCTGGCTGCAGCAGTATCCTTTGTAACTTATATTGTTGCAGGCTTTGTAAAAACAGCATGGATCGCTCTTCCGGTGGGAATCGTGCTGATGCTGATCGTACTTTTTGTCATTAAAATGATGAACCCGATGCCGGTTGAGAAACCAACAGAATAACAGACTGACCCAATGTGGGGCAGATTCCCCCATGAATGTCAAATAAAAGGCAGTGACGGAAAGAAATTTCCGAAGCTGCCTTTTTTGTGCTTTCTATAATAATTCTCTTATGTTATAATGCAGGACAGACAGCAAATAGTAAATGATCATATATAGTTTTAAGGAACAGGAGTAAGAATGATAGAATTAGGTAAAAAACAGAAATTACTGGTTGTAAAAACCGTAGATTTCGGAATATATCTTGGAGAGGACCGAAATGCACCGCAGAACGAGCGTGTGCTTCTTCCATCCAAACAGGTACCGGAAGGAACCAAAGTAGGTGATGAGATCGAGGTATTCATCTACAAAGATTCTCAGGACAGACTGATCGCTACCACCCGTGAGCCGATGCTTCAGGTGGGACAGACAGCAGTCCTTAAGGTTAAACAGGTCACCAGGATCGGTGCTTTTCTTGACTGGGGACTGGAGAAAGATCTTCTTCTTCCGTATCATGAGCAGACCAACAGAGTCCGTGAGGGGGAAGAATGTCTGGTAGCTCTTTATGTAGATAAGAGCAGCAGACTCTGTGCAACCATGAAAGTATATCATTATCTTTCAACCAGAACTCCTTATGTACCGGGAGATATGGTAAAGGGCCGTGTCTATGAGATCAGCGGAAACTTCGGTGTTTTTGTTGCGGTAGATGATAAATATTCCGCACTGATCCCTGCAAGAGAGGCAACCGGCAAATACAGACCGGGAGCTATTCTTGATCTTCGTGTCACTGAGGTAAAAGAGGATGGCAAGATGAATGTCAGTGACCGTCAGAAAGCCTACATCCAGATCAATGAGGATGCAGAGAGCGTACTCAGCGTAATCGAGGAATTTGCAGGCGTGCTGCCATTTGATGATCATGCTTCACCGGAAGTCATCAAGAGAGAGTTTGGTCTCAGCAAGAACGCATTCAAGCGTGCGGTCGGCCATCTGATGAAAGAAGGAAAAGTAGAGATCCGTGATAAGAGGATCTACATTAAAAAATAACAAGGTGTTGACCGGCTCCGGATCAGACACGCTCCGGCACGTTCCGAGAAAAGTGCAGAGCGGGGAGGATCCGGAGCCCTGTTTTTACAGTAAGGAGAGAAGGATTTGGAGTTTACACATTTACATGTCCATACAGAATACAGTCTTCTGGATGGCTCCAATAAGATCAAAGAGTATGTAGCCAGAGTAAAAGAACTGGGAATGGACAGCGCGGCGATCACCGATCATGGCGTTATGTATGGTGTGATCGATTTTTACAGGGCTGCCAGAGAAGCCGGGATCAATCCCATCCTGGGATGCGAGGTTTATGTGGCTCCGGGTTCCCGCTTTGAACGTGAAGTGGGAAGTGGCGATGACCGTTATTACCACCTGGTTCTGCTGGCCGAGAATAATCAGGGCTACAGCAACCTGATGAAGATTGTATCCAAGGCATTTGTGGAAGGCTTTTATTACAAGCCACGTGTGGATCTGGAACTTCTGGAAAAATATCACGAGGGGATTATTGCCTTAAGTGCCTGCCTGGCAGGAGAGGTCGCAAGGTATCTTGCCCGTGGAATGTATGAGGATGCAAAAATCGCAGCCCTGCGTTATCAGGATATTTTTGGAAAAGGAAATTTCTTCCTGGAGCTTCAGGATCATGGAATTCCGGAGCAGCAGACGGTAAACCAGCAGCTTCTCCGCATGCACAGAGAGACAGGAATCGACCTGGTTGCTACCAATGACGTGCATTATACCATGGCTGAGGATGCGGAGCCCCATGACGTGCTCCTCTGTCTGCAGACCCAGAAAAAACTCAGCGATGAGAACAGAATGCGCTATGAGGGCGGCCAGTATTATGTGAAATCTCCAGAAGAGATGGCGAGACTTTTTCCATATGCTCTGGAAGCTCTGGAAAATACCCACAAGATCGCGCTGCGCTGCCACGTGGAGATCGAATTCGGCGTGACCAAGCTGCCGAAATATGATGTGCCCGACGGACTGACCTCCTGGGAGTATCTGAACAAGCTTTGCCATGAAGGGCTGGAACAGCGTTATCATCCGGTAACCGATGCGCTGAAAAAACGCCTGGATTATGAGCTGTCCACCATCAAAAACATGGGATATGTAGATTACTTCCTCATTGTGTGGGACTTCATCAAATATGCCAGAGACAATGATATCATGGTCGGCCCTGGACGAGGTTCTGCCGCAGGAAGTCTGGTTGCTTATACCCTTGGAATCACCCAGCTGGACCCGATCCGGTATGATCTTCTCTTTGAGCGTTTCCTGAATCCGGAACGAGTATCCATGCCGGATATTGATGTGGACTTCTGCTTTGAACGAAGACAGGAAGTTATCGATTATGTACGGCGGAAATATGGCGATGACTGCGTGGTTCAGATCGTTACCTTCGGTACTTTGGCAGCCCGCGGTGTGATCCGTGATGTAGGCCGTGTTCTGGACATGCCTTATGCCCAGGTAGACACCATCGCCAAGATGGTTCCACAGGAGCCAAATATCACCATTGATAAGGCACTGGGAATGAATCCGGAGTTCCGGAAAGCCTATGAGGAACAGGAAGATATCCACCGCCTGATCGACCTTGCCAAGCGTCTGGAGGGTCTGCCAAGACATACTTCCATGCATGCAGCAGGTGTTGTGATCAGCCAGAAAGACGTATCCGAATACGTACCTCTTTCCAGAGCCCAGGACGGTTCCATTGTCACACAGTTTACCATGACAACACTGGAAGAGCTGGGACTTCTGAAAATGGATTTCCTGGGGTTACGTACCCTGACCGTTATCCAGAACGCGGTAAAAATGATAGAACAGAGTACCGGCGTTTTCCTGGATATGCAGAAAATTGATTACAACGATAAAAAAGTACTGGATTCTCTCGGAACAGGACGTACTGACGGCGTGTTCCAGCTCGAGAGTGCCGGAATGAAAAACTTCATGAAGGAACTGAAGCCTCAGAGCCTTGAGGATGTCATCGCGGGAATTTCCCTTTACCGTCCGGGTCCCATGGATTTTATTCCGCAGTACATCCGCGGAAAAAACCGTCCGGATACCATCCGTTATGACTGCCCGCAGATGGAGCCCATCCTGAAGCCGACCTATGGCTGTATCGTATACCAGGAGCAGGTTATGCAGATCGTCCGTGATCTTGCAGGCTATACTCTTGGACGAAGCGACCTGGTGCGCCGTGCCATGTCCAAGAAGAAAGCTTCTGTTATGGCAAAAGAGCGCCAGAATTTCGTTTACGGAAATGTGGAAGAGGGGGTTCCGGGCTGTATCGCCAACGGCATTTCCGAGGAGATCGCAAACAAGATCTACGATGAGATGACAGACTTTGCGAAGTATGCTTTCAATAAGTCTCACGCTGCCGCTTATGCGGTGGTTTCCTACCAGACCGCATATCTGAAATACTACTATCCGGTAGAATTCATGGCTGCGCTGATGACGTCCGTTGTGGAAATGCCAAACAAGGTAGCGGAGTATATTTCCGTATGCCGTCAGATGGGAATCCAGATCCTTCCGCCGGATATCAATCATGGCATGTATGGTTTTTCTGTTGACAACGGTGCCATCCGCTATGCACTTTCTGCTATCAAGAGTATCGGCCGCCCGGTTATTGAGGGGATTGTGCGGGAACGAGAGGAGCACGGGGAATATACTTCCCTGAAAACTTTTGTGGAGCGAAATATTGATCAGATCAACAAACGTGTTGTGGAAAATCTGATCAAGGCCGGAGCACTGGACTGTCTGGAAGGAAACCGGAAACAGAAGATGACCATATATACGCAGATCATCGACAGTATCAACCAGGACAAAAAGCACACCATGGCCGGACAGTTGAGCCTTTTTGATATTGCTTCTGAGGAAGATAAAAAGGAATTTGAGATCCGTATGCCGCAGGTTGAGGAATATCCGAAAGAGATCATCCTGACCTTCGAAAAAGAAGTTCTTGGCATTTATCTCAGCGGCCATCCACTGGAGCGCTACCGGAATATGATGGAAAAAATGATCTCTGCAAAAACGTCGGATTTCCAGCCGGATGATGAAACCGGAATTCCGGAAGTCTACGATAACCAGAAAGTGATCGTAGGCGGAATGATTACGGATAAAACCATAAAATATACAAAGAATAATAAGGTAATGGCGTTCCTTACCGTAGAAGATCTGGTAGGCACCGTGGAAGTTGTGGTATTTCCGCGTGATTACGAAAAATGCCAGATGTTCCTGAACGAAGATGCCAGACTTTTCATCCAGGGAAGAGTATCTGCGGAAGACGACAAAGCCAGCAAACTGATCCTGGAAAAAGTCCGTACCTTCGATGATATGCCAAAAGAACTGTGGATCCAGTTCGAAAGCCGGGAAGACTACGCAAAAGCCGAGACCGGTCTGGTAGATGATCTGATGTCATCCAGAGGAAACAGCAGTGTGGTTATTTATCTCAAAGATGTCAAGGCAATGAAGAAACTTCCGCCTGCCTATCAGGTCCATATCGAGGATTCCTGGCTGGAACACATGTGTGAAAAATATGGAAGTTCCAATGTTAAAATTGTGGACAGAGTATTGAAAAACTTATAAAAATGCTATAAACTATATCCGAATATGTGTATTACAATAGGTTGTTTCATAAGATGGAGGATAACAATATGGCAGAGAACAAAATCAAAACGATCGGCGTTTTGACCAGTGGCGGTGACGCACCTGGAATGAATGCTGCAATCCGTGCTGTTGTCAGAAGAGGATTAAGCAGCGGACTGAACGTAAAGGGAATCTATAAAGGATACAGCGGTCTCTTAAATGAAGAGATCAGAGACATGACAGCAAGAGATGTTTCCGATACGATTGAGCGAGGCGGAACAATTCTTTATACTGCCAGATGTGCAGAGATGAGAACAGAGGAAGGACAGCAGCAGGCTGCAGAGATCTGCAGAAAGCATGGAATCGACGGCCTTGTTGTTATCGGTGGAGACGGTTCCTTCGCAGGTGCTCAGAAACTTGCGAACCTTGGAATCAATACCATTGGCCTGCCGGGAACCATTGACCTTGATATCGCATGTACCGAGTACACCATCGGTTTCGATACAGCTGTAAACACAGCGATGGAAGCCATCGATAAGGTACGTGATACATCCACATCCCATGAGAGATGCAGTATCATCGAGGTTATGGGACGTAACGCCGGATACCTTGCAGTATGGTGCGGTATCGCAAACGGTGCTGAGGATATCCTGATCCCGGAGAAATATGATTACGACGAGCAGAAGCTTATTGACAATATCGTAGAGAGCCGTAAGAAAGGCAAGAAACACCATATCATCGTAAATGCTGAGGGTATCGGCCATTCAGAGGCTATGGCAAAACGTATCGAGGCTGCAACAGGCATCGAGACACGTGCAACTATCCTTGGTCACATGCAGCGTGGTGGAAGCCCTACATGTAAGGACCGTGTATATGCGTCCATGATGGGTGCTCTTGCAGTAGACCTTCTTGTTGCCGGTAAACGCAGCCGTGTTGTTGGATATCGCCACGGTGAGTTCGTTGATTTTGACATCAATGAGGCTCTTGCAATGCAGAAGAATGTAGATTCCTACATGTGGGAGGTTTGCAATTCTCTTTCTCACAACTACAATAAATAAAAAATATGAACTTGAAAAAAGTTTCAGACGGATTGCATAAACTGAATACGTCACAAATAATTGCCCTCGGCTTTGCGGGGGTGATTTTTGTAGGCGGATTTATTTTGTGGCTGCCGTTCTGCAGTGCACCCGGGCAGGCTGTTACCTTCCCGGATGCTGTTTTTACAGCGGCAACCAGCGTATGTGTGACGGGACTTTCCACAGTTGTTATGGCAGTCCAGTGGAGCCCCATTGGAAAAGCGGTTATCCTGTGCCTGATACAGATCGGCGGGATCGGACTGATCGCACTGGCGAATATGATATTCATCAGCCTCCGGCGGAAAATTTCCCTGAAAAACCGGCGGATCATCAAGGAATCCTATAACCTGGATGAAATGGGTGGAGTCGTGGCTGTAGTCCGCAGTGTGGTGAAATGCGTGTTTCTTGCAGAAGGAATCGGTGCGGTCCTGTATGCGTTTTGCTTTGTACCGGAATTTGGAATAAAAAAAGGTCTGGTGCATGCCATATTTCTGGCGGTATCTGCATTCTGCAACGCAGGGATCGATCTTTTCGGGGAAACAAGCCTTTCGGTATATGTGAGCAATCCGCTGGTCAATATCACTACGATTGGCCTGATCATTGTGTCAGGTCTTGGATTTATCGTCTGGTGGGATCTGTGGGATAAATTCCGCAAGGTTCTGAGAAAAGAGCTCTCCCCATCCAGAGTTTTTCGTGTACTGCGGCTTCAGAGCAAGCTGGTCCTTACGATGACCGGGATCCTGGTATTTTCAGGAGCATTTCTGGTATTTATCTTTGAATCCGGAAACCCTTCCACGCTAAAGGGGGCACCACTGGGAACAAAGCTCATGGCATCCTTTTTCCAGTCAGTGACAACACGTACGGCGGGATTTTATACCATGGATCAGTCGCTTTTGTCCACACCTACCGTGATCATTTCCCTACTGTGGATGTTTATCGGAGGATCACCCATGGGCACTGCCGGTGGTGTGAAGACTACTACCATTGCGGTTCTGATCCTTTCTATTGCAGCATATCTTCAGGGAAAAAAGGATGTAGAGGTATACGGCCGCAGGATCCGTGAGAGCTATCTCCGTTCTGCCATGGTTGTTGCAGGAACCAGTGTGTTGATCCTTTTTACCATGACGGTGCTTTTGTCCGCAGTAATGCCGGGAGTGGATCTGGCAGATGTTTTATATGAGATCACTTCTGCGGGGGCTACAGTAGGACTTTCCAGAGGGTTGACACCTCAGTTGAATGTGGCAGGCAAATGGATTGTGATCCTTACCATGTATCTGGGACGTATCGGACCACTGACACTGGGAACTGCAGTTGTGGTGCGTGTGCGTAACAGGCCGGGAAGCACGACTCATCTCGGGGAAGAAGATATCATGATCGGTTAAACAGGAGAATAAAATGAAAAATAAATCTTTTGCTGTGATCGGGCTTGGACAGTTTGGAATGACTCTGGCGGTGACGCTGGCAGAGTCCGACTGTGATGTCCTTGCCATTGACGACAAAGAAGAAAATATCGAAGAGATTTCCGAAAAAGTAACCTACGCGGTGAAAGCAGATGTCCGTGAACCTGGAATCCTGAAAGCACTGGGAGTTCAGAATGTGGATGTGGCCATTATCGCAGTTGCCGAAAATCTGGAAGCCAGCATTTCCGCAACCATGCAGGCCAAGGATCTGGGAGTTCCCTTTGTAGTTGCAAAAAGCATGAATTCTCTTCATGGACGTATTCTTGACAAAATCGGTGCAGATAAAATCATTTATCCGGAACAGGCCATGGGACTCCGTGTTGCCAGAAATCTCCTGTCCGGCGGATATCTGGATGTATTTGAACTTTCGGCGGAATTCAGTATGGCGGAGTTTTCCATTCCGGAGTCATGGGTTGGAAAAAGCCTGATAGATCTGAATGTACGTGAGCGTTTTCACATCAATATCATTGGTATTAAACAGGGCGAAAATGTCACAGTAGATCTGAAACCGTCCGAGCCGCTTCCGGACCGCTGTTCCATAATCGCCATTGGAAAAAATAAGGATCTTAATGCGGAACCGGCGTTTATGAAGTGATTTTTCGAAGATTCTGTAAACAGGATAAGTGCAAGGAGTAAGATAAAAAGTATGATAACCAGCGTATCAAATGCAAAAATAAAAAATGTCATGCAACTGAACCAGAAGGCAAAAGCCAGAAGAGAACAGGGACTTTTTGTGGCAGAAGGCCGGAAGATGTTCCTGGAAGCACCGGAAAACTGGGTTTTTCAGGTGTTTGTCTCTGAGACTTTTTCCCAGGATGGGGAACTGATGGCTCAGGTAGAGAAATATCCTTATGAGATCGTGAAAGATTCCGTATTCCGTCAGATGTGTGATACCAAGACTCCCCAGGGAATCCTTACCGTTCTGAAACTGCCTTCCTGGAGCGAGGAAGAAGTACTGGCAGGAGAAAATCCTCTGGTCATGGTCCTTGAAGATCTTCAGGATCCGGGAAATGCGGGAACCATTCTTAGGACCGGTGAGGGTGCCGGCGTGAGCGGCGTTTTTCTTACAAAAACCTGTGTGGATATCACAAATCCCAAGGTGATCCGTTCTACCATGGGCTCCATTTACAGAATGCCTTTTCTATATGTGGAAGATGTGGTATCATTAGAAAAGAAGCTGAAAGAAAAAGGAATCCGCAGTTTTGCAGCTCATCTGAAAGGTGAGAATTCCTACGATCATGAATCCTATAAAGGTGGTACCGCATTTTTTATCGGAAACGAGGGAAAAGGTCTTACAGACCAGGCTGCGGACGCAGCAGACTGCCTGATACGCATCCCGATGTGCGGAAAAGTAGAATCGCTGAATGCTGCTATGGCATCGGGGATTTTGATGTATGAAGCTGCAAGACAGAGAAGAGAATAAGAGAGGAGGGGTTTTATGACACCTTTGGCCTGGCTTGGAATACTGGCAATTTTACTGGTAATTGAAGCGATCACGGTAGGACTTACCACTGTCTGGTTTGCAGGCGGTGCTCTTGTGGCGTGCATTGTCTCGTGGCTCGGCGGGGGAATTGTTGTACAGCTCCTTTTATTTTTCGGAGTTTCCGTGGTGCTTCTGATCTTTACCAGACCTCTGGCGGTTCGCTACATGAACAAGGGCGTGGAGAAGACCAATGCAGAGAGCCTTCTGGGAAAAAGGGCCGTAGTGATACAGCCAATCAACAACCTGGCTCAGACCGGGCAGGTGCGGATCAATGATATCGAATGGACGGCACGTTCAGCCGACGAATCGGTTGAAATACCGGCCGGTGCAGTAGTTGAGATCAAAGAGATCCGCGGAGTGAAGCTGATCGTAAAAGAAGATAATAAGGAGGGCTAAAATTATGGGTGGAGTTATTGTTTTGCTTGTAGTCATCGTTCTTGTATTGTGGGTACTTGCATCCTGCATTCGCATTGTGCCGCAGGCTTATGCTGTGGTACTGGAACGTCTTGGCGCTTACAAAGCTACCTGGAGCACAGGTATTCATTTCAAGGTTCCGTTCATTGAGCGTGTTGCAAGAAGAGTAAACTTAAAAGAGCAGGTTGTGGATTTTCCACCGCAGCCGGTGATCACGAAAGATAACGTAACCATGCAGATCGATACCGTTGTATTTTTCCAGATCACAGATCCGAAGCTTTATGCATATGGCGTTGAGAATCCGATCATGGCTATCGAGAATCTTTCTGCTACAACACTTCGTAATATCATCGGTGATATGGAACTGGATGAGACACTGACATCCCGTGAAGTCATCAACACCAGGATGAGAGCTTCCCTTGATGAAGCTACAGATCCATGGGGAATCAAGGTGAACCGTGTAGAGCTTAAGAACATCATTCCTCCGGCAGCCATCCAGGATGCCATGGAGAAACAGATGAAAGCCGAGCGTGAGAGACGAGAAGCCATCCTGAAAGCAGAAGGAGAGAAACGTTCTACCATCCTTGTCGCAGAAGGTAAAAAACAGTCCGCGATCCTTGACGCGGAGGCTGAGAAACAGGCAGCGATCCTTCATGCGGAAGCACAGAAAGAGCGTATGATCAAAGAAGCAGAAGGACAGGCACAGGCAGTTCTTAAAGTACAGCAGGCAACTGCGGAGGGACTTCGCATGATCAAAGATGCAGGAGCAGACGAGTCCGTTCTTACCCTGAAGAGCCTGGAAGCACTCACAAAAGTTGCCGACGGCAAAGCAACGAAGATCATTATTCCGTCCGAGATACAGGGCATTGCAGGGCTGGCAACATCCCTGAAGGAAATCATGACAGATAAACCGGCAGAGCAGAAATAAATCTGCAGCCGTGAGGAGGATATATTATGAATCTTAAAGGAAGAAATTTCCTGACACTGAAAGACTTTACACCGGAAGAGATCACTTACATGATCGATCTTGCAGCGGACCTGAAAGCAAAGAAAAAAGCCGGAGAGCTTCATGAGTATTACAGAGGCAAGAACATTGCCCTGATCTTTGAAAAAACAAGTACAAGAACACGCTGTTCCTTCGAAGTAGCTGCTCATGATCTGGGAATGGGTTCCACTTATCTTGATCCGACAGGTTCCCAGATCGGAAAGAAAGAGAGCATCGCAGATACAGCAAGAGTTCTTGGAAGAATGTATGAAGGAATTGAGTACCGCGGATTTGGCCAGGATATTGTTGAGGAGCTTGCAAAACATGCAGGTGTTCCGGTATGGAATGGTCTGACAAACGAGTATCATCCGACACAGATGCTTGCAGATATGCTGACAGTACGTGAGCATTTCGGCAAACTGAAAGGCCTGAAACTTGTATACATGGGTGATGCCCGTTACAACATGGGTAACTCCCTCATGGTTGTATGCTCCAAACTTGGTCTCGATTTCGTAGCCTGCACCAATAAAAAATATTTCCCGAATGATGAACTGGTAGCACAGTGCCAGCAGTGGGCAAAAGAGGCAGGTTCCACCATCACTCTCACAGAGGATGTAGAGGCAGGAACCAAAGATGCAGACATTATCTACACAGATGTATGGGTATCCATGGGCGAGCCTGACGAAGTATGGACAGAGCGTATCCATGACCTGACACCATACAAAGTTACGAAACATGTAATGGAGAACGCCGGTGAGAAGGCAATCTTCCTTCACTGCCTGCCTGCATTCCATGATCTTAAGACAAAGATTGGAAAAGAGATGGGCGAGCGTTTCAACCTTACAGACATGGAGGTTACAGACGAGGTATTCGAGTCTCCGCAGTCCAAGGTATTTGACGAAGCAGAGAACCGTATGCATACCATCAAGGCTGTGATCGTTGCTACATTAGGAGAGCCGGAGAAATAATGGCAGAGTTATTTAATGAAGAAATAATTTCACAGGCAACACATACAAAATGGGCGGGCAAAACCGTCCATTTTGCAAGAGAAATTGATTCCACCAACCTCTGGGGCAAACGTGCCTGGAAGGAAGAAGGAGCGGGACATGGTGAGCTTTTTGTGGCAGAGTATCAGTCTGCAGGCCGTGGACGTTTTACAAGACGGTGGAGTGCACCGCCAGACAGTGCCATCACCATGAGCATTCTTCTCTGCCCGGAATTTTCTCCTCAGAAAGCGCCGATGATGACACTTGTTATGGGACTTTCTGTTGCACAGGCAGTTGCGGATCTTGGTCTTGATGTAGGAATCAAATGGCCTAATGACGTGGTAGTTTCCCGCAAAAAAATCTGTGGGATCCTTACCGAGATGACCATGAAACAGGATAAGATCGGCTGTGCGGTCATTGGCGTCGGGATCAATGTAAATATGGACAGTTTTCCGGAAGAAATGGCGGACAAAGCTACCTCCCTGTATCTGGAAAGCGGACATCTTTTTGACCGGGCAGAGGTAACCGGACTTGTGATGAAGCATTTTGAGGAAAATTATGAGAAGTTTGTGGAGACAGAAGACTTAAGCGGCCTGAAACCGGATTATGAGAAACTTCTGGCCAATCTGAACCAGCCGGTACGTGTGCTGGATCAGAACGATCCGTACGAGGGAATCGCAAGAGGAATCAACGCCGGCGGGGAACTTCTGGTGGAACGTGCAGACGGCACCATTGAAGAAGTAAATTCTGGAGAAGTTTCTGTGCGAGGACTGTACAGCTATGTGTAAAAATAGAGAAATACAGATCGGATAAAATTTCCGGCAGTAGTTTTTCGGCAATGTTTTATGATGAATTTATGTTATAAATAAAGGAGTATTTATGTATCAGGATAACATTGTGCTCTGCGGAGCAAGCTCATATGAGCAGAAATATTATTTTAACCAGGATTTTGCGTCCCTTCCGGAAGCAGTAAAGCAGGAACTGCAGATCATGTGCGTGCTTTTCACAGAGGATGTAGGCGGGATCCTGACACTGGAATTTGACGAGGACGGAAGCCTGCAGTTTAAGACAGAAGCACTGGAGGCAGATGCCCGTTTTGATGAGATCGGAAGTGCGCTGAAGATCAAGGAACTCCAGCGTGACAAAAGAGAGCTTCTGGAATCTCTGGAAATGTACTACAAAGTATTTTTCCTGGGAGATATCCCGGACGAGGAACTTAAGAAAAAAGCAGATACAGTTGAGGACTGATCCATGAAGATGCAGTGGAAGATCGGAAATGTGGAGATCCCGAATCCCTTTGTGCTTGCGCCGATGGCCGGGGTTACAGATCTGGCATTTCGAAGACTTTGCAAGGAGCAGGGAGCAGGACTGATCTGTATGGAGATGGTCAGCGCCAAGGCAATTTCTTTTCACAATAAGAATACAGAGGCACTGATGGAGATCGATCCAGGGGAGCATCCGGTATCCATGCAGCTTTTTGGCAGTGAGCCGGATCTGATGGCAGAGGTGGCAAAAAGTATCGAGGAGCGTCCTTTTGACATTCTCGATATCAATATGGGATGCCCTGTCCCCAAGGTGGTAAACAACGGGGAAGGCTCCGCACTTCTGAAAAATCCTAAACTGATCGAAGAGATCGTACGCAGTGTTTCCGGCGCCATTTCCAAGCCGGTGACTGTGAAAGTGCGTATCGGTTTTGATGATAAAACACCGGTGGATGTGGTGGAAATCGCCAGACGTGTGGAAGATGCCGGGGCAGCAGCCATTGCTGTACATGGAAGAACCCGCCAGCAGTATTATTCCGGACAGGCAGACTGGGATGCCATCCGCAGGGTGAAGGAAGCGGTGACGATTCCCGTGATCGGAAACGGAGATATCATTTCACCGGAAACCGCAGCAGCCATGTTTAAAGAAACCGGCTGTGATGCGGTGATGATCGGCCGTGCAGTACGTGGAAACCCGTGGATCTTCCGGGAGCTGAACCACTATTTTCTTACCGGAGAAAAACTTCCGAAACCAACCGTGGAGGAAGTTTGTGAAATGATCCTGCGTCATGCCAGAAACCAGATCGAAATCAAAGGTGAATATATCGGAATCCGTGAAATGCGGAAACATGTAGCCTGGTATACGGCAGGCATGCGGCACAGTGCCGGAATCCGGAGAGAATCCAACAATATTGCAAGTTATGAAGAACTGAAAAAACTTACAGATATGCTTCTTGAACGATAAAGAGGAAGAAACCGCCAGGGCTATTGACAAGGAACAGAACGCGTGCTACAGTCAGTGGGTCGGTCAGAAAACATAAGAGCTTTACAGGAGAAAAAAAGTACAGATGCCAGATAAAATAGCAGTTTTGATACCTTGCTATAACGAAAGTAAGACTGTAGCCAAGGTTATCCGTGATATGCGAAAAGCACTTCCGGAGTCTGTGATTTACGTATATGATAACAATTCCACAGATGGTACAGACGAGATTGCGAGGAAAGAAGGGGCTGTTGTCCGTTATGAATATCAGCAGGGAAAGGGCAACGTAATCCGCAGTATGTTTCGTGATATTGATGCACAGTGCTATCTGATGGTTGACGGGGACGACACCTATCCGGCGGAATTTGCGGCACAGATGTGTGAGAAAGTTCTGAAAAACGGAACAGACATGGTTGTCGGAGATCGCCTGTCCTCTACATATTTTACAGAGAACAAACGTCCTTTCCATAATTTCGGAAACAGCATTGTCCGTGGTTCTATCAACCGCCTTTTCAAAAGTGATATCAAGGACATTATGACCGGATACCGGGCAATGAGTTACCGCTTTGTAAAAACATTTCCGGTCCTTTCCAGAAATTTTGAGATTGAGACAGAAATGACGATTCATGCCATTGACAAGAACATGCAGGTAGAGAATGTGATCATTGAATACCGCGACCGTCCGGAGGGAAGCGAATCCAAACTGAATACCTACGCAGATGGATTTAAAGTGCTGAAGACGATCATGAGAATGTTTAAAAATTATAAGCCGTTGGAATTCTTTTCTATTATAGCAGCGGTGCTGTTTGTAGTCGGGATGGCATTTTTTATTCCGGTACTGATTCACTTTCTGGAAGTGGGAACTGTGAACAAACTGCCTACACTGATCGTAAGTGGATTTGTGATCATGACAGCGATTATCTGCTGGTTTTCCGGAATTATCCTGTCTACACTGGTCAATCAGCACAAGCAGGATTTTGAGTTCCAGACACAGATGGTAACCAACCGGTATAAAGACCTTTTCCCGGAAGAAAAATAAGAAACAGAAATAAGAAAAAATGCTTCGAAAAAACCGTGTGGAAATTTAAATTTTCCTGCGGTTTTTTCTACATTTTCAGGGCCCTTTTTTCGACGTGGAATGCTTGACAATACAGGGGCTTTTCGGTATAATACAGGAATTGTGAATATCCTGAGGTTTTTACGCCCTTTTTTAGGGAAAAGAGCTCTTGGGAATGGTAGCAACAGAAATATCCGAAGCTGTATTTTTTCAGAAAAAAACAGCGTGGTTTTGAAAGGAAGTAAGGCAAAATGGAAGAAGCAAAGAAGAACTTACTCACATACGCAGGACTTAGAAAACTGGAAGACGAGCTGCACGATCTGAAAGTTGTTAAGAGAAAAGAAGTTGCAGGAAAGATTAAAGAGGCCAGAGAGCAGGGAGACCTTTCTGAGAACGCTGAGTACGATGCAGCAAAAGACGAGCAGAGAGATATCGAGGCACGTATCGAGGAGATCGAGAAGATCCTCAAGAATGCCGAGGTTGTAGTAGAGGACGAAGTTGATCTTGACAGAATCAGCGTAGGCTGCAAGGTTAAGGTTCATGATTATGAGTTTGATGAAGACATGGAGCTGAAGATCGTAGGTTCCACAGAGGCTAACAGCCTTGAGGGTAAGATCTCCAACGAGTCTCCGGTAGGTAAGGCGCTGATCGGCGCTCACACCAACGATATCGTTGAGGTTGAAATGCCGTCCGGAATCATGAGATACAAAGTTCTTGAGATCCAGAGAAACGTATAAAACAGGTAACGGAGCGGATCGCACATATCCGCTGAACGATAGATAGATTAAGGAGGCCAACAAGTGGCAGAGCAGAAGAAGCAGGATGTAAACCAGCTGCTTAAGGTACGTCGTGACAAACTGGCAGACCTTCAGGCAAACGGCAGGGACCCGTTTCAGATCACAAAATTTGATCAGACACATCATTCCCTTGAGGTAAAGAAGCTTTATGAAGCACATGAGGCAGAGCTTCTCAAAGACCGCAAGGAGCTTGACGTAACAGGTCTTGATGAAGAGCAGGCAAAAGAGGCTCAGAAGAAGGATTATGAAGAAAGAAGAAGCATCATGGACGCAAGCCCGATCCACGTAGCGATCGCAGGACGTATGATGTTCAAACGTGTAATGGGAAAAGCTTCTTTCTGCAATATCCAGGACTTACAGGGTAATATTCAGGTTTATGTGGCGAGAGACGCCATTGGAACCGATTCCTATGCAGATTTCAAGAAATCTGATATCGGTGATATTTTTGGTCTGGAAGGATTTGCTTTCAGAACAAGAACAGGTGAGATCTCCATTCATGCAGAGAAGATGACTCTTCTTTCCAAGAGTTTACAGATCCTTCCTGAGAAATTCCACGGGCTGACAGATACAGATACCCGTTATCGTCAGAGATATGTGGATCTTATCATGAACCAGGACAGCAAGAATGTATTCATCAAACGTTCCCAGATCATCAAAGAGATCCGTAACTTCCTTGCAGGACGTGACTTCATGGAAGTTGAGACACCAATGCTGGTTTCCAATGCAGGTGGTGCCGCAGCAAGACCGTTTGAGACACATTATAATGCGCTGAACGAAGATGTTAAGCTTCGTATTTCCCTGGAGCTTTATCTTAAGAGACTGATCGTCGGCGGACTTGAGAGAGTTTACGAGATCGGCCGTGTATTCCGTAACGAGGGTGTTGACACCCGTCACAATCCGGAGTTCACTCTGATGGAGCTTTATCAGGCATATACTGATTATGAAGGAATGATGGAACTGACAGAGTCCATGTTCCGTTACCTTGCAGAGAAAGTCTGCGGTTCCACAAAGATTTCCTACAATGGTATTGAGATCGATCTTGGTAAGCCGTTCGCACGTCTGACCATGAACGATGCCATCAAGAAATATACAGGAATCGATTTTGACGAAGTAGCAGATGATGAGGCAGCAAAGAAACTTGCTGACGAGCATCATATCGAGTATGAGGACCGTCATAAGAAAGGTGATATCATCAACCTCTTCTTCGAGGAGTACTGTGAGAAAGAGCTGATCCAGCCGACATTCATCATGGATCATCCGATCGAGATTTCTCCTCTGACCAAGAAGAAACCTTCTGATCCGAACAAGGTAGAGCGTTTCGAGCTCTTTATCAATACATGGGAAATGTGTAATGCATATTCCGAGCTGAACGACCCGATCGACCAGAGAGAGCGTTTCAAAGCACAGGATGCTCTTGCAGACGCAGGTGATGAGGAAGCCAACCACACAGACGAAGACTTCCTGAACGCACTGGAGATCGGTATGCCGCCAACAGGTGGTATCGGATACGGAATCGACCGTCTCGTTATGCTCCTGACAGACAGCCAGGCAATCAGAGACGTACTTCTGTTCCCGACAATGAAGAGCCTTGACTCTGATAAGAGCGCAGCCAAAGCAGGCGATACTGCAGAGGTAGCAGCAAACGACAACAACGGATTCTTCACACCGAATGAGAAGATCAACTTCTCCAATGTAAAGGTTGAGCCTTTATTTGAAGAAGATGTTGACTTCGATACATTCAGCAAATCTGACTTCCGTGCAGTTAAGGTTAAAGAGTGTGTTGCAGTTCCGAAGAGCAAAAAACTCCTTCAGTTCACACTGGACGACGGAACAGGCACAGACCGTACCATCCTTTCCGGAATCCACGCTTACTATGAGCCAGAAGAACTGGTAGGCAAGACCCTGATCGCGATCACAAACCTGCCACCACGTAAGATGATGGGAATCGAGTCCTGCGGTATGCTGCTTTCCGCAGTAAATAACCTGAAGGATTCTGAGGATGAAGAACTTCATCTGATCATGGTTGATAACCATATCCCGGCTGGTGCGAAACTGTATTAATATGAAATTATAAATAAGAAAAATGAAAGCACTTCTTGGAGGTTGATCTGGGAAGTGCTTTTATTGAATCATAAAAGAGGTAGTGTCTATGGAAAAAGACCCGTTTAAAGAGTATTTGCGAGAGTCTGAACCAGATAAAGCGTATAAAGGTTATGCTTGGAGTACAGCAATTGGGCTTCAGGCAGTGGACGGACTTAAAACATCTAAATATTTGGTTGATACTGCCATTCAGAATATTGAAGGCAAAATCACGATGAAAGAAGCACAAAGCCTTATTGATAGCTACTATGAAGAAAGACCAGTACATTTGTCTGATGATGAACGTACCGAGGAAGCAGATAAGGTTTCTTCGCGTATTGCAGAACTTCTGTCCGAAACAGGGTTTTCATTTTCTCCAAATGAATATATCTCTATCCATCGCAAACTTTTCCAGGGAATCTACGAACATGCCGGAAAGTTCAGGGATTATAACATTACAAAGAAAGAATGGGTGCTTGATGGCGCAACTGTTATGTATGGTAGTGCTTCAGAACTGAGAGCAACGCTGGAATATAATTTTTCGCAGGAGAAAGCTTTTAGCTATAAAGGTTTGTCAATGGATGAAATTATCCATCATCTTGCGATATTTATTTCAAGATTATGGCAAATCCATATCTTCGGAGAAGGTAATACAAGAACAACGGCAGTGTTCTTTATTAAATATTTGCGGATGCTTGGATTCTCAGCGACCAATGACATTTTTGCAGAAAATGCGTGGTATTTCAGAAATGCACTTGTCCGTGCAAACTATACGAACTTACAAAAAGGTATTCATGAAACCACAGAATATCTTGAAGTATTTCTCAGAAATCTACTTTTAAATGAAAAAAATGAACTCCATAATCGCAATCTTCATATAAGTGGACTTTGGAATGGAAAAAAAGTGGATATTGGAGAAGAAAAAGTGGACATTCAAGACGTAAAAGTGGACATTGAAAGAGTGCTTTCTGAAAAATGTAACGACTTTTCGGTAAGAACAACTATTCATATCCACAGACTTTTCGAGAAATTTGGTTTTGAAGAAGTATTCGGCAGAAGTGCAGTTATGGAACTTCTTGAATTAAAAAGCTCAGGAGCATCCAAACTTCTTTCAAATCTGGTACAGGCAGATATTATCGAACCAGTATCCGGTCACGGAAAAGGAAAGTACAAATTCAAAAAATAATTAGAAGAAAAAATGTATATATGAGAGGAACTGTCTATGAAACAGGTTTTAGTAAGATAAGCGGGAATCCTCGGTAATTCAATTGCCGAGATGAAAGCGTAAACTGTG
>OGRY01000953.1_pt1 | contig 22956 bp, 41 predicted proteins | sample 1553551 | NCBI WGS metagenome assembly OGRY01 (sample SAMEA2580101, study PRJEB22360) | human gut metagenome | biome: human gut; feature: human-associated habitat; material: faeces | place: Denmark | collected 2008/2010
TGAGTAATCAAACAAATAACATTCAGAAATACGGTGCTAAAAGACCCAATCCAAAATCCATACAGGATCATCAGGACACTTCCTGTTAGGTTAAGCAACCGCATACGAATATTTCCGCTTCTACTATCAGACTTAACTGTCATAGAGAGCAGGACAAAACCTGACGCAAAAATTCCTAGTGCTTCTCTAAGGGTCACATTTTGAACTATATTCATTAACATCCTCCTAAAATGTATAATTGCTACGTCATTGAATCACTCCCTACATATTATACAATATATTATAGTGTATTCTTTAACGTTTTTCAACTTAATAGCTGAGTTAACTGTTCTGAAGTTAGCTCACTATGTTCCTTTAAAAGTTTACTAAAAGCTTCTTCTTTTGACGTTCCTGACTCTATTAGTTTCTGTAGCTCTTGTTTTAAAATATCTCCAAAGTCGTCTTCATACCAGCAATTTACAATATACCCATCGCACTTGAACGGCACTTGTACCTTATCTGCAACAGAAGTTTTCATAACATAGGTCAAACGACTCATAACAGCTTCTGCGTTTTGTTTCGGGCATTCTACAATAACTTCATCATGAATCTGGAGTACTAGTTTAGCTCCTAGACGATTTAACTCTTCATCGTCGAATACTTTACGCATACACACTTTAGTCATCGAAGCCGCTCCTCCTTGGATACGAGCATTCACGCACTGTCGTTCTGCCTGGCTTATAAATGCCCCATTATCAACAATGTAGATGCCGTCCCTTTCCGCTTCTTGTTGAATCTTTTGATAGTCATTACGAGATTTAACTTTTGAAAGTTTTTTCTTATAAGACTCAACAAGTGCTGCAGAAGAATTATTTACTTTTCCTAGCGTATAAAGAATCGGATTAAACTCTGTACTGGCCTTAGTGCTCTTCACTGTATACTTTGGAAGAAGTATGTCAGGCAATCTCCGGCGTCTTCCCCACAAGTCTTCTACATAACCTGTAACCTTTGCATCTTTCTCAGTCTTTTCAGTCCATTCCTTCACTTTCGGAAACTGCTTGTAAAAGTCATTGATAATCTGTTGTGCTTCTTCTACAGTTGAGTGTATCTGTTCTGCGATACTGGGAGCTCCTCTGCCATACATAATTCCTAGAAGAAGACTTTTGCAGTTACTACGCCTTTTCTTCCCTTCAGGGTTTGGGCTACCGTCTTGACGATGTTCCATGTTATCCCAGTAATCGTTCTTGTACACACCCGCGGCAATTGTTGCATACAGGTCTTTATTTTGTTTATATGCATCAATCATCGTATCGTCATTAGAGTAGGCGGACAATAGTCTTGGTTCAGTCATTCCTGCTGGGAAAAGTCAGCTCCCACAAAAACATTAGCTGTTCTTGCTCTAATGGTAATTGACTGATTCCCAGCAGAAAAATCCTCCTTCTTACTTTTTAATTCGTCCATATACATAACCTTTCTCAAGATAACTTTGTTGTAATTCTTTTATAACTTGATGTTGTTCACTTCCATTATTCATCCAGTTTGTATTTGAAAAATGTTCCGATAATTTCTTCTTAGTTTCTTCAGAGAGAGGAACACCTTTATTTGCAGGCACTTTTCCTAAATGGATTCTAGAAAGTTTTTCATGAAGTAAGTCCGGATCAACATGACGTTTGTTTTTTCTTTTCCACGTATACTGAGTAGACCATCCCTCGGAAAGGTAATAGTCAAGTGTATCTTTTGGAACAAACTTAATTTCACTTTCTCCTCTGTATATTCTCTTATAACCTTTTATAGATTGATTTCCTTTAGCTGCTTCGCTTAACTTCTTCCTATGTTGCTCGTTAAATAGTTGTCCTTCCGCAACTTTCTTTTTCATTGTATTAGAAATAGAAGATCTAACTTCAGGACTTCTCATGACTGAATCATGTCTCTCTTTAACTTCTGCATCATTCATAGGATTATACCCAAATTCTCTAGAAGCTTCATATAACAATTGAATATGCGGGAGTTTTGTCAATAGGTCTTTTTCTGATTTAGGAAAATTCTTGTGACCCATGATAACAAAGATTGGAGTGAAGTTTTGATACTTAAAGATTCCTTCAGAAGCTAAGGCTAGATAGTAATGAGCAAGAACATGATCCTTATAATAAAGATTAACACGATTATCTTTACTATTATCTACAGAGATGCCTATCGACCTGTAGTAACACTGTGGAATGATGTGATGTTCTTGCGTCTTTCTTGGTATGTACGGAAGTTCTTTGTTTTCCTCTATTATACTAACATACTTATCTAGAAATTCATTGTCTTGAACAAACTGTAATTTTAATAATTTTTCTTTTATATTCATTCGTTAGTTCCTCCTAAATATATTTACTATATAATTTAGCACTTATACTAAAGTAGGAACCAACTTTTCTCAACAAGATAAAATTACATGATTTTCTTCTATAGTAACATCAGTTACATTCAAATATCCAATACTAGTTACAATAGAAGTTCCTGGTGTAATCTTCTTACACAGAACCCACTCTCCAGTGCTTGTTTGTATTTCTTCTTCTTCATTGAAAATAAATTTATTTTCGCTCGAAGAAACATCACGCTGAGCATGACCAGCCTTAAACATTAACCGAATCTCCTTTACATGAGACGGAATGTTCTGAAGGTTTGGGTTACTAGAGCTGAATCTACCAGTACCTGCTCCAAGCTGATTGAAATGAGCGTGCAACCGATTATCCTTACTGTTTACACATTCCGGAATCTTATCTATATACGTTCCGATTAGTTTTTCAAGACCTCGTTTTTCAAGGATCAGATCGCATATTGGAAGATTGATTTTCTGAAGAATTTCTTCTCCTGTTCCTCTAGGAGATTTCTTGTCCTGTGAAGGTGTTCCTAATACATCATACAACAGAATTGCAAGCTGTGTTGGGCTGTTTAACTGAGGAGGATTTTCTAACTGTTCATTCTTTGATTTCTTGTAAGTAAATTCCCCAGACTTATTAGGCTTTGAATTACGCTCTTTATAGTTTGCTTCTTTTGTCAATCTCCATGCAGATATCTTATCAGAATACTTTGACAACTCCGTATCAATCTTAGCGTTCACTTCGTCTACTTTTCTGTGATACTTATTGCTAAGTCTTTTCGCGTATTCTTTGTCAATCTCAATACCATAAAGTTCCATTTCTGCACACACAGGAACAACGGGCATTTCAACATTCATAAACAGATCAAATAACTTTTCATTTCCAGGCTTATTGAACTGTTCCTTTTGCCATTCATACAGTCTGTAAGTTATATAAGCATCTGTTGCTGCATACAGTGCAAATATTTCTGGTTTAACATAAGCATACGGAATTCCTTGAAATAAGTTCTCTATATCATACTTTTCTTGGGTACTGTCAATATGAAGTATGTATTGTTTCTTCAGTCCTGCAAGCTCATTCTCATCTAGTATTCGTGCAGCTATTTCAGTGTCCCAATAAATATTCAAAACACAGTTGCAAGTACACTTGATAACTTCGTAGTCAAACTTTCCGTTATGCATAAGAATCTTCGTATTGGAAAGTCTTTCAAACTGCTCTTTAATATCTAGCTCTGTAAGCTGGTTCTCAATAAGGATGTCTGTGTCGGGCTGTGTATGATGAACAGGGATATACGCACTAAGTTGACCTGGAGTATAGATACAGGCGCCCATAAGTAAACAAGTAAGGGGCTCAAGACTATTATTTGTTTCTGTATCTATAGCAATTATTCCGTTACGGATAGCTTCGTCAATATACTGGGACAACTCATCTTTTGATGTAATTACCTTTGTATTAGAAGTATATCCTCCAAGAACTCTGTTTACTTCTTCATAAATAAGCTGCAACTTGTCAAAGGTAGAAACTGTCTTTGACTTCATAGCCTTTCTAGTTTCTACCTTTGGGTCTTTAGGAGAACTGACCTTCTTTGCAACTTTCTTCACTTCCTTCTTTTCGGAAGGAACTTCAAATTCATCTCCCCACAGGGACATAAGTCAATCTCCTTATTGTTTAGTGTTAGTTACGAACAGGCCGGCTGATTACCTGATTAGAAACAGGAGGGACATAATACGGATTTCCCGAAGTAGGAGTCTGAGGAACAAAATGCGGGGGCATACCTGTAGTAGCTTCAGGAGTAACAGGGGTTCCAGTTGTAGGAACAAACTGAGTAGGTACAGGCTGAGCTACGGGAGCAACCTGCGGCTGCGGGGTATACATCTGAGGACCTCCTACGGAATTACCCGAAGGAACAAACTGAGTTGCAGGAGGCGCATAATTGCCATTACCGTAAGACTGATTCTCCTTAGGATCGTCTTCAGGCATACGACCAGTATTAACAAAGGTCGTCAGGTCAGCAAAACTCTTGTCCAGAACAATTGTTCCTGTTGCAGAATAATCCTGGAAAACTCCTTCAGGAATAGGATAATTCTGAGAAGGATAAATCTGTTCAGGGGCAAACAGAATGTCATAGCTGGTATCCCAGCTTCCAGCTACACCATTACGATGAATCTTAAACAGATAATTCGACAGCGGACCGTACTCGTTAATCAGACTCTTAATACGAGTGGCATAGCTAAATCCTCTAGCCCATACCTTAGGGACGGGCACAATATTTCCATTGCTGTCTCGAGAATACTCAATAAGGTGAATAAACATCACATTCTGCGTATTGGCTCCAGTGGCGCAAAGGGGACAAGCTTCCATCGGATCCTTAGGATTACGGAGGCAGTTAACAGAACGGAACTTTCCGTTAATCGTCACTCTGTGCGTAGTAACAATGTCAAAAGATTTTACATCGTCATGCATGAAACGAACAAGTGCTTCGTCTCCATCATTCTTGAGTGCAAAAGATTCAACATAATTGGAGTTGTTTGCAGACTGCATTTCAGTTGCTTCTTCAAAGGTTACACGTGCCATAATTTCATAATCTCCTTCATTTCATTTTCATTTCTTTAAGGTTTACTCTCTAACATCTATTATATTATAAAAATCCTGCAAAATCAACTTGTAAACGAATATTGAGAAATAAGTGGCAAATTTGCAATCTCTTCCGCTGACAAATCGTTGCAGTCTTTTCCTCTAGGTAATAGCATTATATCTACAAATACGTCTTTCCGTATATTAGTTAGAAATCTGTTTATTCCCTTGTCCCCTGCGTTATCTCCGTCAAAGGCAAGAATATAATGTCTTATCGGACACTTATTTAAAATATCATATTGTTCTTTGGCACCTGTTCCTATAAGAGCTACAGCCGGATAACCTAACGTGTTAAGATATAATGCGTTCAGCTGGCTTTCACAAATGAATACTGTATCCTTACCCTCTTGTATCATAAAGTTTAGAAGATATACAGGCTTCTTTACTCCTGGCGGGATGAAAAACTTCTTACCTACAACAGAACGTTTTGTAACAAACTTTAACCTTCCTCTTTCATCCCAAACAGGAAACGTTATGCTATCTGTTTGAGGGTCATACCCTACCTTATATTTCAGTATAACTTCTTTAGAAAGTTTACGTTGAAACTGATACGGATGAAAGTATGCAAAGTTATTAAGGACTGACTCGTCAAGGAATTGCTCTTGTGATTTTTCAAGTTTTATTTCTGGCAATGCAATTTGATGTTCAATAAAGATATTAGCATAACGTTGTATGAGCCAATCTTTACCGAATTCATCATCTTGACCAAAACAGTGACCCACCAATGAATATAGAGGAACACTTATACCACAAGCAAAACAATGTGTTATCCCCTTAACAGTATCCTTATCGTCGTCTCTTGCAAATACGGTACAACTAGGGTGTTTTTCTCTGCCGTCCGAATGAAAGGGGCATTGAATGAATACATTGTCTCCTTTATCAATTATCTTGTTTAAATATCGACCGTTTGTTTCTCTGTTAATGTCTCTCAGTATGTCATATACAGGAGCATCAATTATTTTGTTGCCAACAATTAGTTCCAATTACAACACATCTTCTTCAAATTCTTTTGCGAGCTCTTCTGACCCTTCTCCGGACAAAGCATTTCCTTCTTCTGGCAGATATTCAAAAATCCCGCGGTCAAAATTAGATGCATATCTAAGTTTCTGATTATTTACAGCATCTCTTGCCTTGGATAAGTTAAGAGTTAGAATGTCATCTTTCTGTTCAAGGAATATTACAATTGTGCTATCTTGCGATATTCTGTCGGACTGTGCAATGTGACTGACATCTACACCTGCGGAGGTATCATTTCTATTCTGCTGTGAAACAGCGATAATTGGTATCTTTTCCATCACCTGAAGATTTTTAAGGTCTCTAGAAATATTTGCTGCCTTCTCTACAGGATTTCTTGCCCTTCTATCATCTTCTAGTAAGGAGTGCTGGTCTACAAATAGTATATCCAACTTATCTTGCTCTATAAATGCCCTTAATGCAGTAACCCCTGCAGGCCCGTTAATATCATTAGGTGTCAATACCTTAAAGGCAGTTGAAAACCTGTTACGCAACGAATCAATATGCCTCTTATACTCGTTCTGCAGGTCTGCATTACCTCGAGTTATTCCATAATTGGAAATGTGCCCCGACAAGGTATCAAATCGATAGCCTACTTTATTTGTGGACATCTCACCAGAATATACTCCTACCGTCAATCCTTGTTCTAGAGCTGCAACAGCACACTTGAGTAGAATCCAGGTCTTTCCTACACCGGGACGTGCCGAGATAGTAGCAAGCTCTTCATTCCTGTCCCAGCCACCAATCAATTTATCAAGCTCGTTAAACCCAGTTTTAACGTAGTACCTTTCAAAATCTCTGCAACGTTCAACATATGCGTCATATCTTGAAGTATCTACAAGGAGGTCCGTTGACTGGAAATGCTTTGCTTTCACAACAGATTCCTGAGCTGTTGTGTAAACAGACAGTGCTTCGTCTACTTTATTCTTCATCAAAAGGTCTCGTACCTTATTAAAGATTGTAGCCAGTAGACGTGTATTTCTATCTTTTACTAGTTCATCAATAAGATAGTTATTAGGTTCTTCAACCTTTAGTACAACAAAATCCGGAAATTTTGCAACAAATGTTGCTACATCGGGGATTCTTCCATAGTTATCAAAATGTTCCTTGATAAAATGAAATTCATCTAGGTAATCACTAAAATATTCATCATCAAGGTTATTGCTAATAAGAAGTGACGAGTCGTTATTTGCCAGCATCTTATTAAGAACTTGCGCCTGAATAATCAAACAGTCACCCCCAACGTACGTTTATCTTGACCATAGAAACGGATCTTTTCTGCCGTGTTAAATATACGGCTTGCAATACGTTCTCCTACAGTATTTACAAGACCTTCATAGTCAAGATTTGACGTAAAGATGTTTGCTTTACCATCATTTATTCTGGTATCAATTATATTGAACAGAATTTCATGCTCATAAGACGTAGCAGTTTTTGTTGCAATATCATCAAAAACAACAATGTCGGCAGAGTTAACATATCTTTTAATATGCTGAGCATATTCATTGACTTCAGATATATTGTCTTTCATAGCAATAAGGTACTTTGGCACACTTACAAACAAGACTTTACAATCAAGATCACACTTATACCAGATATTCTGCAGATACGCTTGGCACAATCTTATCGCCCAAGTGGTTTTCCCGTTTCCTACATTTGTAGAGTATATGTATAGATTGTTTCCAGAATCTGCAAAATACTTTACAACGTCTCCTTCAATATTGCTCAAACGCTGAAAGGCTTCTAAATCAGTTCCGTCAGCATCAACATACAGCGGTATACGAGTTCGTTGTTGCTCTGTTATTAAAGATAGGTCATAAAGCTGTTGTAGCTTAAAGAGCTTGATACAGAAAACATCGTTTTCTCTGCATTCGCATTCTTTGTTGATATTTTGATACTTCTTACACGTATCTTTCATCCAACAATCATTGCTGGTAATCAAATAAAAATCACTTCCTCGCCTCCCGTATGTCTTTTGAAATCATACGTAGCACTTTGGTAATACCTTTGTTAGTTACACAGTATAAACGGGACATAACACAGCAAACACTCTCTAAAGGAATATCATACTCTGAAGAAAATCTTTCAGCAAAAGATTCTCCAGGGTTATTGATTTCTTTTGCAACTCTTGCAGAATTTATGCTGTAACTCCCGTCCTTTACTTCAACAAGACTGGCGTCATGTAGAAGAGCATCTGTAACAAATGCTGCAACGTACTCTTGGTTTTTGAAATAATTTTTTACTTGTTCCTTCCAAAAGATGGTTTCTGAAACTTCTTCCAATTCATCAGTTGTCAAAAGATTCAAGAAGGATTGTTCTTCGTCGTCATCACTATCTTTTATTGTATTGTCAAGGCTCAACGCAGTACTGGAGGCCTTACGTTTGTGTCGTTGACTTGCAACAAACAAGTTTATTACATTCTGCTGAAATGTAATATTTATCGCCTTTTCTGGGCCACGTTCATCTTTATAGATACTTTGTTCAGGGTCTTCCCAGGGTTCTTGTTCTAGTACATACAAGATAGAATCAATCAAACATTCGTAACAATCTTCTTCTGTCAAAATCTTTACAGCTTGTTTATTGTAAGTCTTTGTTAAAACGTGCCAGAAGTTTAGTATAATTGCACTTATGTAAAAATCCTGAAGTTCTTCAGACCCTTCTTTCTCTAGTTGCTTGTAAGATCTACAAAGTTGATTCCTGTCAATAGATTTCCAGTTTGGAATGTGCTTTGCCGATTCGACATACGCCTTTCTATATTCATCTAGCATCCTTTCACCTCATAACAACAATAGCAAATACAACCATGGAAGATGCATTTGCTATCATTTTAATATATTCAACTTGAAAATTCAACTGACCTTAAGCACATTCCTTGTCCGCTTCATTTATTCTGTCGAGATAATCTTTGTACTCAGGAGCCCATTTTTGAATGAATTTTTGATACTCTGATTGATATTTCATCATGTGAAGAGATATGAGCTGAGAACGCTGAATACGGAAATTCCTATCAACTGTGGTTTGGCAAAGGCTGTACATTGCAGACCATGCTTCATGATGAAAGTAATGAGCTTCTTTGGTGGGGTTACCCTTACCGTCACGAAAAACTTTTGTGTAATACTTACCGATGTCATGCCATAGCATAGTAGAATAAAGGAGTTTCGTATCACGATCTTCCTCGCATGGGTGTGTTTTAATCCAACGGGCAGATTTTATACAGTGATCATATATATCATACTTATGATGCGGGTTGTCGTGCTTCATCCCTTTGCACTTTTCTGCAAGTAGGGTGTAGTTAACATAACTACTAGGAAAAACATCAATACTGTCCCAGCCTTCACTATACAGGGGCATCTGAAACTGATTGAACTGTTTACGTATGACCTCTTCCGGCACATGACGGTCCCGTTTCGTATTCTGATAACAGCAGCACTCAAAGGTTGCAGCAATTACAACACATTTTGTAAAAACAGGCTTTCCAAAGGAGCTCTTTACGTCGTTCAAAAATGCAACACGTAACTTTCTTTTAAGGTTTGTTGCATCCAGTACCACATCTTTTCCGTCCTTCAAGGCCTCGATACACATCTTACGACATTCTGCAAAAACTCTTGCAGGATCTGTCTGAATGTTCTCGTCACCAAAAAGTATTCCCCGAACCTTGTCAGAGCTGACTGTTACCAATTCCGCATTCCAGTTCTCAAGGTATTCGGTGTACGTAGACTTCCCTGCTCCTGCAGGACCAACTAACATGATAAATTTCTGCAACTTACTTCTCCGTTTCTTCTGTGTGAGCTTTTCCTTCTTCAAATCCAGTATTATACCCGTGCTGATATACTTCCATAAGTCGATCTGTTTCTGCTTTCACACTGAACAAGGAGGAAATAATATAACCTAAAAGATATCCTACAAAAATAAGACATGCGTACAGCCACATAATGAAAATTTCTTCCTTTCTAGATTTTAAAGTTCGGGGGATCGCAATTATTTGCCATAAGAACTACTATAGCAAGTATAACAAGAACACCAACTATTTTTCCCATCAGTCCCACCCCATAAGTTGAAAGATTTCGTCAAGCGTGAAGCCTTGTTTATTTTCTTCTGGCAGGGTCTTCCGTTTTTCTTCTTCTGCTATCATGTCATCAATTCTCTGCTGTTCCCAAAGATGCTTACTTCGCACTGTTTCTGAGTATCCATTGTGCTCATCAGTTATCATGTATTCATGCCCTCTATACTCGTAGAAAAGGTGCACAGCATATCCGTTATCATCCAAGGTCTTTCCAAGGTACTTAGCATTCATGCTTAAATTCCTCCAGAGTACTTAATGATTAAACAGGGTATTATGTAAGTTCATAGCAGCATTGGCCATCTGGTTGATGTAGGCATCATGCTTCTTCTGGGCAACGAACTCGTCTTGAACAACTCGTTTCACGGACTGATATTTGTCTCCCTTTCTGCAAAACAGCTCAATGTCGTAAAAACCTTGAGTATACAGCCTATTAGCAAGTTTGCGAGCAAGATCTTCCTCAACAAAGTATTCAATCTTAGCAGAAGAATTGTGGTTCAAACGATAGATCAACAGAAACTTTCTCGTATCCATGTTGTACCTCTCCTGGCATACTGCCTACGTCGAATGTTTTATTACTTACATATACATTATAATATATGTGTAAACAAAATTCAACTGAATTGTAAAAACAGTAAGCTACAATATTCTGTTACTGTAACTTACTGTAAATGAAACTATTCTAAATTAAAACTATTCTACAAAAACTTGTAATCCGTATTGTTGTGCAATTTCATACTGAAATCTACACTCCTTTGATTCTTCCCACCCTTTACAAAAACACACAATGTTACAACGGGCCATCTGCTCTAGAGACTTTGCCAAATCACACAGGGTGAAATTCATTATACCTCGTTCTTCCATTTTTTCAATTGTATACAACTCGTCGATAGGTTTAGTGTTTAAAACTGAACATTTAGCCCGTTCAACAATAGCAATCATGCGATTTCTATCTTCAAGTATCTCCTCTGTAGTACGACCTGTAGTAGGCTGACAAATCATAACCCTTCGACCAAACATAATTTCACCTCCTATATACAAACATATTTATTTTGGTGTATAACAGTCATGAGTTTCCGTGGGAAGCACCCAACAAGACATGCTGACACATCTAAATAACACTTCATCAGAGATTGGGAAGGAAGTAGTTTGTTTAGTGTCACAGTATTTACAATTCTCGCAGCATTTCTCGTTAATGGTTACACTACCTCCTAGCCCTCTTCATAAGTTTTTATTAGCAACTCTAGGTCTCTTTTACCTCTACTTAAGAGTTGTTTATCATCAGAAAGAAATTTTGAAATATACTTTAACTCATACAACGGTACTGATTTTACAGTTTGGGCGGCATCTATGCGTTGAATGATCTGATATATTTTCAAAGATTCGTCTGAAATCATCCCGTGAAATTCCGAATACAATTCCTTGATGAATTCATCCGCATCAATCAACCGGGCCATTCACTACAACCTCCATTATACTTCCAAACACATCGTTTACAAAGAGAATTATCATAACAGGTTTTCTTTTCAGAAGGAGAATCTTTCGGTAAGTTTTCAGAAACCTTGTTAACATCTAGTTCACAAAAAGTACCTTTACAGTGGCAACAGGAAGTATTCGGAGCAGTACATATGCCCCCACTAAAGTCACACACAACGGACATCTTCATTATCACAAGTCATCAATGCACCGCAGTACGGACAAATGTCCGAGCAATACTCCTTAATCATTGAACCAGAATTTTTCCACAATGCTGTGTGACCACATTCTGAGCAAAAATGGCTCCCGTCCTCTGCAGGAATCCATACTCCATGATAGATAATAGAATAACTTCTGTCATAAGTATCTTCAACAATAAAATTATTCTTCAGCCATTGTCTAACAAAAGGCAATGAATACGACCCATAACCTGTAATAAACTTCCCGGTGTTTGTGTCAAAATACACAATTTCGTAGTAGTCACTTCCCGAAATATCTCTAACAGTGACTTTTGCAAACGGGGTTCTAAACTTCTCGCAATGTTCCATGTAACCTATCCTCCTTAATTACTCTCTACCCACCCGTTAGAGTTAATTATCGCACGCATGTTGTCACGACCAACAGGGTTCATCGTATGAAGATGAAATGTATAGCCTGTGTCGGGTAGTTGTTGTCTCTCAAGCCACTTTAAAACCTCAATATAGTCTCCACCATCAAAAGCATACTCTCCTGCATCGTGGTCTAGGTCAATATGAATAGCATCTTGCGAACGATTCTTCTCGTAAAACATGATCGCTGTTTTAGCTTCTCTTACACTTCTAGCCCACAACCAGTCATTACCATCCTTAGGAGGATCTCGAAGGTCGTCTACCCATAGATACATTCTTTACTCCTCACTTTCTATTCGTTCATCAAATTTTTAACTTGAGAAGACAGATAATATCGAGCCTGGCGCATTGATGGACAATAATAGGATACAATAAGTCCCTTACGCTCAAGCCATCGAAGGGTGTCCCTTACTTCGGTGTTCGTTGCATAACTAAGTCTCGCAAAGATTTCAGTAAATGTTGGGTCAGCGCCTGCACGATCAATGATGCGAAGAGTATCGCTAGTGATTGAACTCATTGTCTCTCCTCCAATTCTCTAACAATACGCTCTCGCAACTGACTTGCCTCTTCCTTAGCCTGCTGCTCTGCACGAATACTCTGCTGACGAATGCTCTCAATAAATCTGTTCGTCTCGCGCACTTTATGAAGTGTTTCTTCTCGCTTTCTCTTATTACGTCTCCACAGACGATACTTCATTTGGTCGCCATAAGTTTTGAATCTAATGTAGAACTTTTCCGTATTGTTATTATTTGTATAAATAAACCAGATATTAAAATATTCACATTCTTGCCAACTTGAAGGAGAAACATTATAAAAGGCTAGAAATTGCTTAAAAGTAAGAGCAATATCATCGGGATCTAATTTGATTTTTCGGAAAAAGCGAAAAAAGTCTCTAAAGATTTCTTCGTTCTTATCGTCGTAATTCAATTCAGAGAAAATAATCCAAGTCAAGGTCGAGAAACCAACTAACATTACTACAATGATACAACGCACAACCATTATCTGTCTCACCTTCGATAGACATATTATATATTGAATACATGAAAAATCAACACTTATCCTACTCGTCTCGCCATAATAAGTTCCAAACCATAGCTGTCAAGCTCACTCACAATAACACCTTCTGGCGAGGATGCATGGATGAACTTTCCATCACCAATATATATTCCTGTATGGAAGATATTCCATTTACTGCGTCCAAAGCACAAAATATCGCCAGGCGTATAATCTTCTATTTCTTCACCTTCAAGAGCTTGAAGTTGAGTGGTACGTCCAATAGAGTATCCTGCATCTTTGTAGGCTTTCTGAACAAAACCACTACAATCAAATCCCTTATCAGTAGTTCCACCCCACTTATAAGGAACACCAAGATAGGCTTCCGAGCTTTCTACAATAGATGTATTCCCTGAAGGTTCAAAGGTTCAGGAGTAGGTGTAGGTGTTGATGTAGTAGTCGGTTCGCTAGGCGTAGGTTCTACTGGTTTATTAACTGGCGTGGCTACTGGAGCAATAGGCACGGGCGTTGCATCAATAGTAATTGTGTAGTCTTGCTTATGGTCAATAGACACATACTCACTTAACACATATCCGGTCTTTCCATTCCAGCCAATTTCATACCACTGACGGTAATTCTCGTACACACAAATCTCTGTCCCTACACTGAGCGTTGTATAGCTACTAGCATTGTAACTGGGTCCGCTATACAAAGTTGCTTCGTTGATTATGTATCCATTAGGCTCATTAGTGGCTCGCGCAGTAGTAATCAAATACGATAACAGAACCGCAATCAGTAGCCCAATTACAAGCCGTTTACACTTCTTGCTGCTCATTGGTTCCCTTCCACCTCGTCAAACAAGAACAAATTTCTTCTTCAGGCAACGCTTGCACTGGCAACGATGACCTACAAGAACTTCTCCGTCCATCTGATAATCATAGACCGGTTCAATTTCAACAAAGTCGTGCCCGCCGCCAGATATAGGACAGAGGAGATTTTCGAGTTCCTCAACACGATACTTCAGCCCAAGATACTCTTCTTTCTTAACAAACATTGTATATTCTCCTTATCTAAATCAGGTATTTTTAAATGTTACGGTCAATTTCCTCAGAATGGAAGACCTGCCCATCAACATCTTCAGCTGTACGGTAGGCCTTATCCAGAGCATCGTAGGAGCCCCAATACCACCAGCCGTCGTCGCAGTAACGAGCAACAACGTAGTTTTTATGCTCAGTGGGAAGATTATTGATTTTCATTGTTAGTCTCCTCCTTCAATGATGTCAATTGTAAAACTGAGCAACTTCCGGGCAGCTCTTTCGCGTTCGAGCTTGAAAAGAAAATATGTAACAGAAATGTTGTCGGGAATGGGAGTGGAGCTAATCTTAACTGACCCGTCAGTGTAGGTCTTGGTTACCAGAAGAACTTTCATGCAAACAAGCCCTCCTCTTCGTCGGCAAGACGATATCCAGAATAAACGTCAATCAGCCCATTGGTTCGAGCGATAACGCAGGAATCAATGATGTCGCCGCGACCGTTTTTCGTCATACGACCTTCTGCTTTGTCGCAGGAGATGACCAGGGACTCCGAAGGGTTTTCAACTTTCAGAAGACGAAGTTTCATATCAGGTAACCTTCCTTTCTTTTCTACACTTCAATTATATTATAAAAACTTAATATAATCAACTAGTATACATAGTAAAAGGACGATTCAATTATCGTCCTACAAAAATAAGTGTATACTTATCCCAGTCAATTGATTTATACAATCTTACACTTAACACAATTCTTCTGTTTCATTTTCTTTCTCCTCCAATCTTCGTCCGTCCATTCTAACGCCGCAATGTGGACAGTAGGCAGGTAGGTTTTCCTCTACGACGACAACTCCAGTGCCCTTATGCGGATTTTCGCCACACTCGGAGCAGTTCCAAACTTGGAAATCGGTGTTGTACTTCCACCGCCCGTGTCGTACAGGAGCAACGTCAGCGGCCGGAAAGTTTGAAATCGTCTCACGAGCATCATGCAGAGAAATCAACGTTCCGTTTACGTTCATCATGTCATCAATGTTGAACTTACTAAGCACCCCGTCACGCTTTATGTATTCATCCATTATATGCACCTCACTTTTTTGGCAGATTGGGTAATGGCATCCAGTCAGTAACAGCGCAATCAACTGGACTGTTATAAATATCATCTGGCGTAAACTGTCGATTCTCCCACCATCCTTGCGGAACAAAATAATCGTCGTCTTCCTCGCTGTACGTCCCGTAGTCTCCTAAGTCGTACCAATTCCAGATACTGTGTTGCGTCAAGACTGTTCCGTCCTCATAGATTGCAGGGCAAACAAAACGGTATCCGTTTCTATTACAGGTGACCAAGACTTCGGTTTCGACCTTCGGCAATCTTTCCTTTACGCTGATCCATTGCGGAACAGACACAGTGGGAAGTGAAAGTAGCCTGCGAACATCCTTTGAAGTATGCCCGTCCCACGGCTTTCCCTTGTCCAGTTCCTTACAGTGAAACAAATCCCAGTCTTTCAGCTCATAATGGTATGTATAACACCCTTCGTCTGTGTCAAAACCCATGATAAACCAACCTCCCCCGAAAGGAACACTGCCGTCCTCATGTCGCTTGCTTTTCCATGCATATGGATTATTCTTTGCAAGAGCAGCAGAAAGAATAAGTCTTTGCTCATATAAGTCTGCGAAAGTGTGATATCCATCTGAGATTTTTTCAACATCAACGGCGGGGAGGTCCATTATAGACTGTACGTTTTTTGCGGTACACCCATCCTGCATCAATCTCATAACAGCCGCCCTGCGTTCTAAGTATTCATCCATTGTCAATCCTCCTGTTCCAGGCTTCTACGGCATCTTTCTCTTGCCTGCATTTTCTTGTTTGAGCCATGCAATTCTCGCAAAACACAGCAAACCAATATCCATCGTAAGATGTTGTCAAAATTCCGCTGTCTTTACCACCGCAAAACGGACACGGTTTAAGTTTTACCATATTTGTTACTCCATTCAACAGATAGTTATCTCATTTGTATAAATTTCAATCATTTCACTAAATACATTATTGTTATTGCAGACTTTGTAAATTTTATTCCATTTACGAGCTTCGTCAGGATGTGGGACTTCGTAGTCGTTATACATTTTTATCAATTCGTTTTGCGGAATTATTCGCCTACGACTTGTGTTATTTTTCAGACATAATTCAATGGGTGCATAGATATAAATCATATAGTTTTCTGAAAACATATGACCAAACCAATTATAGATTTCGTCTCTATTTGAGATAGTTGGGGAATTGGTGTCTATAATAATATCAACATTGTCTCTCGAAGCTATTTCAATTGCACGATAAAACATCATCCACACGTCAAATTCGTGTTTATGTATATTTTCATCGCCGAAAGTAGCACAATAGAAATTGTCAATATTAAGACAACGTAGATTATTTTTACGAGCAAATTCTTTGGCGAAGGTGGTTTTACCTGAACCACTAACACCCGTCATCAAGTACAATTTACTCATTGTTGTTTCCACCAATCCATATACCTCTATCGGTTTCCCAACTGTCATAAACCATTCCGTCACTTCTAAAAATCAGATATCGACCTGTAGCATTTTGACAAGTGGTATCAAGACGAATCGAGAATTTAATACCGTTACGGGAACTGACAATATCTTTGAATTGATCAAGTTCAATCGTATTCTCATCAATCCATTTATTTATTTTTTCGTCTTCGCCATAGTTGAGAGATTTAAAAGTAACTTGGTCAAAACCCATACGGCAGAAGTTGTTTTTATTTAGAAAATTTAGTTCTTTGGTGAGAATAATTACCATACGAGAAATTGCATTACCATGATAGTTGTTTATGCATTGCCAGGAAGAAAGATATTCACGTGCATTAGTGATAGAATAACTAACTACATCAACAAAATCAAGTTTCTCCATTTTCATTGAGAGATTGTGTGTCTGGATTTCGGTCTTAACTCCACAAGATTTTGCGACTTCCGCAACTTTGCGTGCCCATCGCATATTCTGAGTCGGGTCGCATTCCCCCGTGATAATAACGGTGTCAATATTACAAGTTTTAATTGTTCGCTTTATTGCGTTAAAATAGTCTTGATTAAGTCCGTCGTTATAAATATCTTTAAACTGATACTTATGCTTATGCCCACGAGCAACACAAAACGGGCAATTATAAACACATTCTTGATGTGGAGCACAAACTTGAAGATTCATTGAGTAGTTCTCCCTTTTATTTTATGTTTCTATTATATTATACTATGCGCCGACTTTTCAACTAGACTATAACTTGTATCAGGTTCTACGGATTCACGGTTCGTATTCGTCAACATATCTCCGTAACGACAAAAATCATCGTCGCGTGTTATAAACGGGATATGCCAACAGCCACAATCACACCGCTTGCTTTCAGGGTCTCGGTGTTTGCAATACTTACAATAAACTACTTTCTCATATCCGAGTTGCACCGCCATACGCTTAAACTGGCTACGAGTGGGGCGGTCAACCTCTATTGTAGGCGCTGCATCAATAAGTTCAAGCACCTGTTCTTTACTAAGAAGCGTACAATTTCTACAATTTTGAAATGCGTCAACGCTTGTTTCCGGGATAGCTAATTTCAGGGCATCTGCGTCAATAATCCTCATTCTTCAATCACCTCAAGCCCGTAAGCAACCGCTGCGTCATGTTCAATTCGACAGCCTCGAGCATTCTCCCAGCCGGTGCAGAAGTAAGCGGCATGACAGAGACTCATATTCTCTAGCGATTTTGCAAGAAAACAAAGCGGGATCTGAACAACGCCTCGCTCTACCATCTTTTCGTGGCTGTACCACTCATCTGTAAAAAGTGTATTCACTACTTCATATCCACGTCGTTCCAGCTCAGCAATCGCACGGTTTCGCGTTTCAATGATTTCCTGTTCTGTTTTTCCGGCCATTGGCTGAGACAGCATAGCTTTCTTCTTCATTTTTCTTTTTCCTCCGTTTCAAAATAAAACTTTAAACAACTTTCGGCGGTTGTGGCAAATATGCCCAATGTGTAATAATAGGTTTTCCGTGCATGTCTTTTCCGTATTTTGCCCAACCTTCATGCCACTCGTCATCATCTTCTCCATAATACCCAGCATAATTATCAATAAGAATTTCCATAGCCATATTCGGCCTGTATACAAGTACATCTTTATTATATTGCGGAAGCCTGTCCTTAACCGGAATCCACTCCTGCACCGTTACGCCATTGGCAATAATATCTATCACATCGTCTGCAAGCCCCTCAATCTTTTGGTCGCACCTTACATTGTTGTCATAAAACAGCTCTACAAGCTTTTCCACAATATCCATTGTTACGCCCCTTTATCTAAAATAACGCAACCCGCTTTTTTGAACATTTCAACATATTGCGGAAAGCTGTAAATATCATCCATGCCACGATCCAGATATAAGTGAAATAGCTCGTTTCTGTGATTTCAACAATTTTCCCATTTTCAACTTTCATCTTCCTTTGCCTCCATTTCATTTTTACAATGTCTATGTTTCAAATACTGCTCCCAGCAAGAGACTCCGCAAGGATTAGGGCAAGAATCAAGAAGTTCACACTTTAGAGGCAACCATTCATCAATGTTGTTGAAATTGCAAGCGCAAGTATCTCCGAATAGTTCAGCAATAATCACTGCAACTTCGTGAGCCGTGTACAATTCTTCTTTCATCTCCTTTGTAATTATAGTATAGTACATTAGTAATGTACTATCAAGCGGTAAGATAAAAAGGAGCTACTTTTTGTAAATCTTATTTTTTCATAAGTTCTTTAATAAACTTGTCTGTATAGCCCATCTGTCGCAGTTCGTCAAGACTATCAATCAACTCTTGCTTATGAGGGAGAGATTTGAAATCTTTTCCATCCCGATGAAGTTTTACCTTTTCAGGATTAAACATTTTAACAAGTTTATGGTTAAGAATAAGCGTGCTATTGCCTATGCAATAACAACTATAATTATTGCGAATATAAACACTATAAATAAATTTGTATCCTTTTATAATTGGAAAAAGAACGATATAAACAGGAAAAGCGATAATATAAGATAACTTCGGAACATTGAACTCATCACTAATAATATAAAGAATAGCAAGAACAACCCAAGTAATTATAATGTGCCACATAATCATTCTTGACCCTCGATTTTTATTGTATTTCTTTTTCTACGTCTTTTATTCTAGTGATATAACTTTTTGCATCGCTGTCAGACCAGTAGACAGGCACAGAATAAGTACACAGTATCGGAAATGTAAAAATTTTACTTCCGTAGAAGTCGATAATATCCCACAGTTCATTGTGAATACACCATAAGCCACCCTTTTTAGTTACATCAAATGGTATATCTTCCTCAGTAAGAAGAACAATAATCTGTTTAAATACTTCTGTCATTTTCTTGCATCTCCATACTTGCAAAAATAGAATATTTAATAAGTTCCATCTTGTACCCGCTACGGATAAACTCAAGAGTTTTCTTGTGGTTTATACAGTTTCCTAGTTCTTGATATATAACTGCAACATCTTCTGGCGTAAATTCAGTTCCTAAGAAAGAATTTATTCCGTCCAAGTGATACTTATGAACCTCTTCGTTCTTCTTATTGGTCCGGTAATGTGTACTCTTATAAGCATCACGAGAAAGCCACTCAAGCACTTTTGCTTGAACATCCTCCTCAGAGTCACAATCTGATAAGCGGAAATAAGAGTTAACTCGAGGGTTAACATCTGCAACAAATTCAAGAGAATGATTTATTATAGAATTGGGAAATGCTTTAAACAGCTTCTTAAGTACATCTGTTTCTACCATGTGTGAAAACTCCATTATTCTTATATTAAACTGAGGAGGTGTAGTTATTACATCTCCTCAGAAGTGATTTCCTTGTCGCCGTTCATCGGAACAACGCCGATAACAGCTTCGTCCCAAAACCAGTCCTTGTACAGCGGCTTCTTGATGAAGTCCTCATGCTGTTTCATGTAAGCCGCCAGAGCAATCTTAGCACCACGAAGGGTTGAGTATCCCTCATACAGAGACTGTCCAGACATCCAACCATTCTTCCCGATGTAATGATAAAGTGTCATAGGACCTTCGGTGCTATAACGGGGGTTCGTGGATCTCATCGTATTCTGTACTTTAATGGCGTAGGTCGTCATCTGGAACAACTCCTTTATTTATTTTACACTCTTATTTTATAATAAGGAGTAGAATAAATCAACTAACATCATACAGTAAGACCTTGTATGTATTTTCGGAGACTGTCGATGCTTCGTTCTTCTATCTTATCATCAATAATGTAATCGCTGATTGCTCCTTTGTCATGAACTAACTCATCAACTCTCTGGTCAATGGTGTTATTGCTAATAAGATAATGAATGAAAACGGGCTTCTTTGAACCAATTCTATGAATACGGTCTTCGCATTGCTGACAATCTGCTGCCGTCCAAGGGTTGCTAATAAAAATTGCATGTGTTGCCCTGTTTAGTGTGACACCCGTACCCATCTTGCTAGTTGTACAGAGCATTACCATGTGTTCATCGTCGTTTTGAAATTTCTCGATGTTTTCATTTATAATAACATCTGGAACATCGCCTGTACAAAGTAGAGGTTTATACTGTTTAAGGTCTTCTTTCAGCGTATTTAAAGTTTCTTTAAACGTACTGAATACAACAACTTTTTCGTCACCTGACACAATCTGTTCTACGAGATCTTCTGCAACAGAAACTTTTTCAGACTTTATATTTTCTGTTGTAAGAACAGATGGGCATTCTGTAGCCTGCCGTAACCGAGCTACCATTGACAAAATATTCGCTGTTGACATATCTACTTTGTCAACCTGATCAACAATTCCTGCCTGAATGTTAGAATAGAATGCTTCCTGTGTAGGATTCATTTCTACAATCTGCGTAATTATCGTTTTTTCCGGAAGGTCAAGAAGATCTTTTGTTCTTCTCAATGAACACTCGTTAAGCTGTTCCTTTAATGTATCAACATTTCTGTACCCTACAAAATCATTATTGAAGAACCCTGTATAGTTACAGTAATAATATTTGAAGTTACTAAAACTGCAATGTTCCTTTCCAATCCACTTCAATGGAATGTAGGCATCAAGAGGACTGTTAAGAAGTAACGTTCCCGTTAGAGCTACTCGATACTTTGCGGAGGTTAACTTTAAAAAATTCTTTGACTGAACAGCTGTAGGATTCTTACAACGGTGGACTTCGTCAATGATAATAAGGTCAAACTTATTTGCACCTTTATTGATCCCTTTTACAACATTTGCATCTCGTAAAGTTTCAATGTTTGTTACAACAAAGAACTCATCAATGACCCTGTTCAGATCAGCAACTCTATCATTAACACTTCCGATTGTAAATTTACCGGATTTTGTAATACGTTGTCCTAGTATATAACAACTTTCCTCGGTGTGTTTTTCAATCTCTCTTTTCCAGTTAAATTTAAGGTTATTAACACCACATATGATAAGACAATGCTCAATCCCTTCACGCTTTTTCAGTTCAAGAGCTAAGTAAAGCATTTGCAACGTCTTTCCAAGACCCGGTGCGTCCAGAAGTAACCATTTATCATGGGATAGGCCAAATTTTATCCCTTCGGCTTGATATGGAAACGGAGTTGTTTTAAACTCGCTAAGTTGGACATCTTTAACAGTATGTTTCTTTTCGTCGGGCTTCAACTTCAACTCAATATCGTCAAACACATTAACACTATTTATAATTGAAGCAAGGTCAGTAACAGGGACTTCCCACACTTTACTTTTCTTATCATAGTTAGCTACAGTCACACTGTTTTTAAGTGCTTCTACAATGTCTTTGTTATACTCAAAGCTAACATACAAAGAAGAAGTTCCGGGAACCTTGCTATTTAATTTTTCTTCAATCGTTATCAAACAATTTATCTCCTTTTATAAGGGGTATATAAGAAAGGTAGATGACAAAGGTAACCTAACCTTTCAAAGAAGTGAAAATGTCAGCTACCCCCGTTGCATCGTCAAACATCAATAGATACTCCATTTGTAGTCGTAATATTTCCGATAAAGGTTTCCTTTAGATTTAGTTTGTTCGAAATCAATTCTCCGAGCACACTTATGAGACATCTTCTTATGATAAGGGCTACCGTAGTAATACTGTTTAAGATACTTTCTGTCCCAATAGTTATTCCACCAAACTGACGAAAATGAGGAATCAGTAAGTAACCGTTTAAGTTTCTGCTGATGTACCTCTTCACGAAAACGACGGTATTCTGAAGTCCTGTTCAAAAATATTACTCCTTTCTTTATTTCGGGACATGTTTTGCTATCCAACTTACACATCTGACACCAATAATGATAAGGCAGAGATAAGAAATAAGTTCGTTCTCTACTATTGCCATCAGAACAATGAGGAGAAGTATGGATAACATCTTAAACACTCCTTAAAAATAATGATATATCAATCTTCTGGGAGTAGAATTTTATCCGTAGCTAGTATCGTTGTATAATCTTCATTGAAATTATGGTCAGTGTCTTCTTTAACACTAAAACTAATCTTTGCGCTTATTCTAAATGGAGTATCACAATAGTTACATGTATAACATTCTTCCGTGTCTATATCTGTTCCGTAAACTTCTAAAATCTTATGCGTGTCTCCGGACCTTTCAATATAGTTAGCCTTTCCAAAAAAAGCTGTTGGTAAATATATTTCTTGGGCCAAATATTCTGCACCACAACGTGGGCAAGTTATAACTGTTCTTTTCATTCTATAGCTCCTGTTTTCTATAC
>OGRY01000984.1_pt1 | contig 22426 bp, 16 predicted proteins | sample 1553551 | NCBI WGS metagenome assembly OGRY01 (sample SAMEA2580101, study PRJEB22360) | human gut metagenome | biome: human gut; feature: human-associated habitat; material: faeces | place: Denmark | collected 2008/2010
CTGATCATTCTGGGCGCGCAGGCGTTCGACAAGCTGGACAAGGTGCGCGGCAGGGGATTTGCGGCGGCGTTCGCGATACTGTTTGCAATGCTCCTTTACGCTGACCTCGCAGACGACGGCGACCACTACGAGCAGGTGCTGACCGTGCTTATTCCGCTGGTCTGCCTTGCGGTCATGCTTATTCTGGCGTGGGCTTACAAAAAGAACATCGGTAAGAAGGCAATGTGCGTTGTAATGGCGGTATTCGTGTGCGCCGAGGCGTACCTCAACACCGCGCAGTCGCTCTACCAGATGCACGACGACATTGTGTTCTCCACCCGTGAGAGCTACCGCTGGGATATCCCGCTGACCCGGGAAGTCTCCGAGCAGATACACGAGCAGGATCCCGGTTTCTACCGCATGGAAAAGACGTTCCACCGCTGCGTCAACGACGACATCGCACTGAGAATGTACGGCATGAGCCACAGCTCCAGCACGCTCAACGCGAAGGCTATTGCGCTGCTGAAGTCCCTGGGCTTCGCCGCGAGGGAGCACTACACCCGCTACGACGGCGCGACCGAGCTTACAGACGATATTTTCGGCGTAAGATACGTGTTCGCGACGGATTCCAAAACCGTTTCCTACACGCAGACCGTTCCGGTGGAGACAGACACCGCGATAACCGTCTACAAGAACCCCGACGACCTCGGTATCGCCTACCTTGCCGACGGCGGCATTATAGATTTCGACATCAGCGAGTATTCGCCGTTCCAGGCGCAGAACAAGCTCGCTTCAATGCTTGCCGGAAAGAAGGGCACGGCGGTGTTCAAGGCTATCGACGACGTGACCTTCGACAGCGACAATATCCGGATAGGCTCCACGACGGATTCGCACTACAGTTACCGCAAGAAGAACACCGATGACGACGCGTGGGTGGAATACACGGTAACGGCTTCGGCGGACGGCCCGGTGTATATGTTCCTGCCGACGAAGTACGAGCGTGAAACTCAGCTTTACGTCAACGACATCTACCGCGGGAATTATTTTCTGTACGAAAACCACGGTATAGAGTACCTGGGCACCTACCGCAAGGGGGATTCGTTCAGGGTGAAGCTCAAGCTGCTGGACGACGCCGTGTACTACACGAACGCTTGGTTCTATTACATCGACAGCGCCTCCATGGAGCGTTTCCACAGCGCCATGGACGAGCTGAACTCCGGCACGACCCTCGCCCGCACCGGCGGCTGCACGCTGGAGCTCCCCGTTGACGCTCCCCGGGACTGTGCGCTGTTCACGACCATTCCCGCCGAGGAGGGCTGGACAGTACAGATAGACGGCGAGTACGTCAACTGGGACACCTGCCTTGACGAATCGCTGATATGCGTTCCGGTTTCGGAGGGCAAGCACACTATCGTGCTGAATTTCTACCCCGCAGGACTCAGCAGCGGACTTATCCTCACGGGCATCGGAATGATGATACTCGCGGGAATGGTCATAGTTTGCAGCATGCTCCGCCGCCGCGATAATGAACTCCTTGCTGAAAGGGAGGATGTCTCCGGCACCGAGGATTTTCCGGAAAACGGCGCAGAGTGATTTGAGTGCTGTGCCGTTCTCAATGTGCGTTCAAACAGTTGGAGCGGACAGGAGATTTTGTTCCGGCGATCCTGATATATTTGTAAGCACTGATTTCATGCCGAACTATACGTCGCTGATATTCTCTGTCCCCAAGAATAAGTCCGGGCTTTTCAAGAAGACCCAGCCAAAAGATGAAACAGCGCTTTCCATGTCATTACTATATCCTCAGCAAGGGAAAATACGTTGAGTAGCTATGAGCAGCGGGAAACTCAGCCGCACTGTGAAATACACGAGCGGCGATACCGAGCAGTTCAAAGTGCGTCCGTACAAAAAAGTGAACGGCGTGACCTATTACGGCTCATGGTCAAATGTGGTAACAATAAAAGCTGGTTTACCTGTTTGAACCGGCATGCCTCTGCGCTGACTGGATAAACAGAAATTACCTCACCGGGAAGCAATTTGAGCTCCTGCTGGAAAAAACGGCTGATGAGATACGTTCCGCATGGAACAATAATGATTCCCCGGCGCAGGCAGACTGCAAAGCACTTGATATATTCAGTTTTCTTTCACAAGGTCGAACAGAAATGCGCTGTCGTCAAGCTTTCTGGTGCGCATATTTGTCATTCCGAGGTGGACGTATTTGTCGCGTTTCAGAGCGGCGTCAGTTTCAAGAAGCACGGGTACCCCGCGTTTACGTCCTTCGTCAAAGGCGATGTCGAGCGCTTTTCGCATGAATCCCTGACACTGATACTGCTTGCGAACCACCAGCATTCCAACGAAAATATAGGGTTTCTTTTGCTTCTTTAAGGTGGTTTCGTAAGATTCTCCGCCTTTTTTTATGGCTGAAAGCATATTTAACGCGCCTTTAAAACCGAGCGTCCGGAACACGGTTTTCAGCAGAATAAATCCGGCGGACGCCGGCAGCTTATCCTTTGAAAATTTGTAAGCCACGAATGCTTCGTGCTTATCGCTTGTGCTGAAAAGACAGCCTCCTGCCAGCATTGCGCGTACGTATCCGTATATGTATTCCTTTACGCTGTCCATTCCGTTATAGAGAAAGGACATTCCCTTTTCGCCGTCAGCGTAATTGTAATCAGCGAATGCCTCGCCTATTTCCTCGATCTCATTTTCGCTCAATTCAGTAACCTTGATCATGATGTCCCTTCTTTATTTGGCTGACGGGCTTTTATCCCCAACGAACCAGTAATCGCACATGTCTCCTCCTGAAGCGAGCGTCTGCCTGCGAATAAGCTTTGCGTGCATGAGGCTCGCAGTTACCAGGTCTATTTCACACATGACCGGAAGCACTTCTAGATAACCCTCTCTGCGTGCGAAATCGTTCAGCGGACATCTGGTGAAATGATAGTAGAATCCGTCCGTATGCTTGGTTTTATCGAAGTTGAAATCCCACGAAAACTCTTTGTACTGCGGGTGGACTTCAAGCCACTCTGCATTCTGGTGCATCTTCTTTTCAAGCTTGTCAAGCCCGGATCTGTTGGCGTTCATGAATAACCCGACTGCTTTCATGATCGGGAATCCCATTACCTCATGAGTGATTTCGCGCAGGCCGTCAACGCTTATTTTTCCGTCTGCCGCTTTCCATACTGCAAGGAATATCAGACATTCGTACAGGTTCGAAGCCATAGGATTGGCCTTGCCGATATCGTCCGAGCGGTTAAGCATTTCACGGTAAATTGCGTCTGTTTTCTGTACCAGCAAAGCGGTTTCTTCTTTTCCGAACCGCTTAACAAGGCTCTTTTTGACAAGCGGCATTATCATTTTCCAGTACTTGTTCGTGTATTCCATCATAAGATCCGTCCTCCTGCATTCAATAAAGAGTTAGTTAAAACTACCCGAATACATTATATCACAAATGGACTGGTATGTCAATAATATAAGTATGATGAAATGTTGTTAAAAGCCGGCTGCCATTTGAAGTTGAAATCAACATTTCAAAGTCAGAAACTGCCGCTTTTTTCTGCAAGGTCGGTTACTTTCCCGAAGTATAACGCTTAATTTTGAAAAAGCCAAGCTGGATACAACTTGTTCTATTGTGATAGAATGGTGAAAAATATGCAGACCCCCTTGACAAATTCATTCTAATGCAGTAGAATAACATTGTGATCACATTCTATTGCAATAGAAAGGAACTCAGAACCATGGAATTCAAACTGTTTGACTCTGAACTGAAGGTTATGGACATACTCTGGAAGGAGGGCGATACATCCGCGAAAGAAATCGCGGAAAAGCTGAACGAGCAGGTAGGCTGGAGCAAGACCACTACCTACACAGTGATAAAGAAATGCATAGACAAGGGCGCTGTTGGCAGGTCGGAGCCGGGCTTCATCTGCCGCGCGCTCATTTCCCGAAAGGAAGTGCAGGAGGTGGAAACCAACGAGCTGATCGACAAGATGTACGACGGTTCGTCGGATAAGCTGATTGCGGCTCTGCTTGGCTCAAAGCGGCTCACAGCCGAGGAGATACAGAGCCTGAAAAAGCTGGTGGAGGAGCTGAAATGACGACTCTGCTCAGCATGACTGTTTCGGCGTCGGTGGTCATCGCGGTGATCATCGTGATTAGGTCGCTGTTTGTTCATCGGCTGCCTAAGCGGCTGTTCGTGATCCTTTGGACGGCCGCCGCGCTGAGAATGCTTGTTCCGTTCTCCGTTTCCGTTAATATTCCACATGAAAATACACAGCCTGAAAACACTGTCGTCCGCGAATTCACACCGTCGGAATCCTCCGAACCGGATTCCGAAACGAGCTGCATACTGGACCGTGAACTGATTCTCGAAATCGTCTGGGCGGGCGGAGTTGTTCTCTCAACGGGGATAATTGCCGCACTGCACCTGCGCAGCCGCCGGGAGCTTTCCATGGCTCTGCCGTTTGACGACGCCAGAATCAGCTCACGGATTTCAGCGGCAAAACTCCGCCGCAAAATAACAGTAAAGGTAAGCGACCGTGTGGTCTCGCCGCTGACCTACGGAGTTATAAATCCGGTTATAATCCTCCCGAAATCCCTGCCCGCAGACAGCGAGGAAATGCGTTTTGCGCTTGCGCATGAACTTGTGCATATCCGCAGATTTGACGTGCTGATGAAGCTTGTTTTTACCGCCGCTGCGTGCGTTCATTGGTTCAATCCTCTGGCTTGGGCAATGTTCGCGCTTGCAAATCAGGATATTGAGCTTTCCTGCGATGAAGCGGTGCTGAAACGACTCGGCTGCAAGCGCGAGGATTACGCGATGGCTCTCATCAGACTGGAAGAAAAGCGCAGCATTTCCGCCGGAGCTGCATTCGGCAGGAACGCTGTCCGAGAAAGGATTGAAGTTATTATGAAATTCAAGAAAACCACACTCGCCGGAATCATTGTTTCTGCATGCCTCATTGCAGGGACTACCACAGCTTTTGCAGCAGTGAACTCCGATGGATATACGCGGGAAGAAGTTCCCGCTGAAACGGAAACCGCCGATGTAACTGATCTTGACAGCAATGAGTATGCCGATGTTGAGTGGTGGACCTACGATGAATACAAGGCATGGCTGGAGCAGGAAAAGAAGAATATCGCCGAACTTGTAAAGCAGGGCGCAGCCGGCTGGACGCAGTCTAGCGGCGACTTTATCTGGACGCAGGATATCGCTGATGAAACAATCGCGCTCTATGAGCAGAATCTTGAGGATATCAAAAACGGCGCGCATATTTCAAAACCCGTAAATGGAAGCTACGATGATATTGTGTATTCATATTATCAGGTAGAGGATGGCGCAGACGTTCATCTCAGCACAGACGAATCCTATCAGACAACTGCCGAAGAAGATGGTACGGTCTATATATCTGATGATACGACCGATGCATACACAACTATCGAACATTATATCAGCGACGAGGAATTGTACAGCAAGTACGAAAAATACGGTCTGACATACAGGGACGGCAGGCTTTACTATAACGGCGAAGCCGTGAAATACTTTGATGATACGGTAGCCGTTGACGATACCATCACGGAAATCATAGCTTACCTCGACTCGGATGGCACGGTAGCTCTCACCGCTGAGCGCGAGGGTTCTGACAGCGGTCTGGGCGAACTTACCGGAATAAGGGTCGTTCCTGAGGAGGAGTATATAACTGTGAATACCGGGTTCGTTTCCTGACGTTAAGATTTTGAGCGAGCTTGCGGCATAACAATAACGGTGCGCTTGGATTTCTAAGCACACCGTTATTTCTTTTCAAAGGGTATTCACTCAGCCTTCAGCATAGTATTTAGCCTGTTCCGCGAACATTCCCGCGTAGATTCCGCCGTCAATTCCGACAAGCTGTTCGTGCGTGCCGTTTTCCTTTATCGTGTCGTCAGCAAAAACAACTATGCGGTCGCAGAATTTGCAGCTTGAAAGTCTGTGCGAAATATACACCGCAGTTTTCCCGCCGACAAGCGTGTTGAACTGGCGGTATATCTCGTATTCCGCAACCGGGTCGAGTGCGGCGGTCGGCTCGTCAAGGATAACGACAGGCGCGTTGCGGTACAGCGCCCGGGCAATCGCGGTTTTCTGGCGCTGACCGCCCGAAAGGTCGGTGCCGTTCTCGTCAAAGCTTTTGTAAAGCATGGTGTCAAGCCCGTTCGGAAGCTTCTGCGCGTCCTCCCAGAGTCCCGCGAGTTTCAGCACGCGCTTCAGTTCCTTGTCGTCCGCCTGTTCGCCGAAAGCAATATTTTCACGCAGACTGAACGCAAACAACTGAAAATCCTGAAACACAACGGAAAACAGCCTCCGGTACTCCTCCTCGGGATACTCCTTGATATTCACATCGTCAACGAGGATCTCGCCCTCCGTAACATCGTACAGCCTGCACAAAAGCTTTATGAACGTAGTTTTTCCCGCGCCGTTCAGCCCAACAATTGAGAGGTGTTCGCCCGATTTTATCGTGAGGTTTATATCGCGCAGAACGAGTTTTTCGGAGCGTGGATATTTAAAGCTCACATGGCGGAATTCTATCGTGTGCTCGCCGGGTTTCACAGGTTTCGTTCCCTTTACCATCGCGGCAGGGAAGCGCAGGAATTCAATATAGCGGTGAGCGTAGGCGCACTTCTGACTGACGGTCTGTACTCCGCTGACTATTCCGTAAAGGCTCCAGTAGAGCGTACCTGCGGCGCTGACGCACATTGAAAAATCACCGACTGTAATAGCCTTTGTTACCGCCATAAAGCCTATGTAGAAATAGCTTATCCCGTCACGCAGGGCATTCACTGCGTCCATGCCCCAGCTATTTTTGCGCTGTTTTCTCATGGTGCTGCGCCATATTCCTATCTGCTCATCGGAGAAATGCTGCGCCTTGCCGCACATCATGTCTGCGCTGTCGTAAAGGCGGATATCCTTGCCGAGTTTGAAATCCGCAAGCTGCCAGAATACATAGCCGAAAATGCGGTTGCTTTTCGCAAGTTCAAGGAAGCTGTCGCGGTCAATTTTGTTGTTCTTTGCGTTGAGAATTGTTATTACCACAAGAACGCCATCGTTGCTCATGTCGCCCACAATGTCGCTGAACTTGCATACCATCACAACATACTCGCTCTTTGAATCCATACCGGAAACTACCGAAGTGCCGTCATCTCCGACTCGTGCGCAGCTCTGAAATACAAGTTTGCCGTCAACAACCTTATAGAGATTTGCGAACTGACCTGCGAATTCCTTGCGGAATGTAAGCTTCAGGTCAGCGGGAATGCCGATATTGTTTATCTTGATATCCGCGCCGGTAACTCCGCGAAGCCCGCTCTTATCAGCATTGCCGGGGAGAATTGAGAAGTCTGCCGCAGAAACGGTGATTATCTTCGAGCCGTCAATTATCCAGCTCTTGGAACTGTCAGCGAGAAGTTCAACTCTCGCCTTCGATTCACTGATAGCCTTGATTACATCAGCAGGAAGTTTTGTTTCACCGTTCATATTAATAACTGATGTACTTCCGGCAGGAAGATTCTTGATATAAATACAGATATCTGACCAGCTCTTTGATTTTCCGTCGATAGTCGGATTAGTATCAGTCTTGGAATCAGTCGCAGCAGGCTTGGTCGGTCTGGAGCTTCCACCGCTGCTTCCAGAGGTCTTTTTGGTGAATGCTGCGGAGGTTACAATGCTGTCGTTCATTCCTTCCTTGACAGCTATTGCCTTGACTGTAGTGGTAGCCATAATGGTAAATTAGCCTGCATACTTCGTTGAAGCCGCAGTCGGAGTCGTTCCGTCAGTGGTGTAATAGATAACCGCGCCTGCTGTCGGGCAGGTGATGGATACCTTCTGCGAACCGGTAAATGTTCCTCCATTCGGCGAAATCACGGGTGCAGCTGTAGTTTCCTTTTCCGCCTCGGCGAACGTAACGCTGAACGTATCCGTAAATCCGCCGTATGTCACAGTAAGCGTTGTTGACGAAGTTGCTGCCGGTTATTTTGTATGAACCCGATTTTTTGACCCAAACTATATAATATTCATTGTAATTATTTTCGACCTCAGCATTACCCCTGAAAGGATTGTTTGTACAGTATTCAACAATTTTAGAAAGGTCGATCTCCGCTATATAATCGATTTTCTCACCGCAGCGGCTGCATTTTCCGGTGCCGTCGTTTGCATGAGTGTCATAGCAGATGACTTCACCCGCGGCTGTTATGTTGTCGGGGTCGAAAGAGGAACCGTCCGCGTACTTTACGCAGGGATACGGCGAGCTGAAGCCGCTCTGGTCTTTATATGTATTGCCATCTCCCGAAAGGAAATAGGTCGTTCCGATGTTATCGCCGCTTTCCTTTTTATAATTCAGTTTAAAGAACTGACCGCTGACATTTCCGCCTGTCCCGATCAAGTCCCAAGTGCTTTCGGCAGTATCGACTTGAAGCGTGCCGCTGAGTTCTATTTTTCCGGTGTCCTCTGGCATAATCCATGAAATTATACGGATAGTTGTCAATGAAGAATCCCTTTTTCGTCTGCCTGAATACCCTGACCTCGACTCCCTCCGCGCCGCCTACGGCATTTCCGCAGAGGTCGGTGTCGAAAAGCTCGCTGACGTCGCCCTCGACTATTGTGTCGCAGTCCAGATAAAGTACCCGATCGTACTGTGCGAAAATCTCGCCAAGTATCGCAAGGCGGTAGTTGGTTTCCGCAGTTATGTAGGCATTGGTCGAGTCCTTTACGCTGTCGTGGAACTCCGACATATCCACCGTTCGGATAGAGCAGTTCTGGAACAGCCCTTCCAGTCTGCCGAACAGTTCAATGCTGTCCTGCGAAAGCTCGCTGTGAAGTATCACAATGTCGTAAAGCCGGGTTTTATCAGCGTTGCAGAGCAGCGAATACAGACACACCGAAAGTGGGCGGGCGTATTTTTCGTTGCAGGCGCAGCAGATATTCACCGATCTGAAAGCGGGAGAAAGGCTAGGGAAACACTGAATAAATCAAATTCGCCCCGTTCAAACGCGCATACTCACGCGGCTGAATTTGATACGCTTCGCTTTATTCAGCGTGTCCCTAGGCATTTTTTATCCTCCAAATGCGGATTGCTCTTGTGCTGTCATTTTATGCTAAACATTACTTTTGTTATACTATATGATCGGGCGGTTGTCAACTATTTTATAGGATTTTTTGGGTATCAAGAATTATCAGTAATGAGGTCATTTGCGGTCAAAAATAAAAATCCCGGAGCATATGCCCCGGGATCATCTTTTATACCTCGCTCCGGCTTATTTCAAGCAGCTTTTCTGAAATTCCGGATACCTGCGCAAAGGCGTCCTCCATCATTGAAACAAGCTCCTTATGGCGCTTTATCGCGCCCTGAATGGACTGTACCTGCCCGATAGATGAATTAGCCACGCCCTCCATCGCAGAGGCAGAATCAGCGACCTTTGATTGATGTTCTTATGTTCTTCTGTGTTTCCATAACAGTCCTGTTTGAGCGGCTTTGCAGTTCAAGAATCTCTGTTGCTTCGTCCTTTGCCCTGCCTGTTTCCTCAATGCCGTCGGAAACTGCCGGAAACCGCCGCGCGGGTCTGCTTCATGCTCTCGTTCATCAGCCTTTCCATGTCTGAAATCCCAGATGTGGTACTCTGCTTTCATTGACATTACATGTATAATATGATATAATCGAGATATACAGTAATCGTTCAGACAGAAAGGAAAATTGTCATGCCGCTGCAAATCGTCAGAAACGACATCACAAAAATGAATGTTGACGCAATAGTCAACGCTGCGAATACATCGCTTCTCGGAGGCGGCGGTGTTGACGGCTGCATTCACCGCGCCGCAGGTCCGGAACTGCTGGCTGAGTGCAGAAAACTCGGCGGCTGCGAAACCGGAAGTGCCAAAATCACAGGCGCCGGAAAACTCCCCTGCAAATATGTGATCCACGCCGTGGGTCCGCGCTGGTTCGGCGGAAAATTCGGCGAGCGCGGAAAGCTTATTTCCTGCTATCGCACGGCTCTTGAACTGGCAAGCGAACACGGCTGTGAAACGGTCGCGTTTCCGCTGATCTCATCGGGGATTTACGGCTATCCGAAGGATCAGGCGCTTCGAATTGCTGTCGATACCATCAGCGAATTTCTGTTTGATAACGACATGACGGTCTACATCGTCGTATTCGACAAAAAAGCATATCAGATAGGCAGAAAACTGTTTTCCGACATTGCCGGGTACATAGACGACAACTATGTGGACGAGCATACAGATTTCAACGCTGAGCGCCTGCGCCGAGCGAGAACGTTCAGAAATTCCCGGGCGATATGTGAAGAATATGCCGAACCTGATATGATGATAGCTGCTCCAATGGCAGCTTCATCGGAAATGTCACTTGACGAGGCTCTGAATCAGATCGATGAGAGTTTTTCGGAAATGCTCCTGCGCAAAATTGACGAGAAAGGTATGACGGACGCGCAGTGCTACAAGAAAGCAAATATTGACCGCAAGCTGTTCTCAAAGATCCGCAGCGATAAGATGTACAAGCCGAGCAAGCCGACCGTTATTGCTTTTGCTGTCGCCCTTGAACTGCCGTTGGAGGAAACACGGGATATGCTCATGAAAGCGGGATTTGCGCTGTCGCATTCAAATAAATTTGATATCATCATTGAGTATTTCATCAGGAATGGAAACTACAACATCTTTGAAATAAATGAAGCCCTGTTCGCCTTTGACCAGAACCTGCTCGGAGCATAAAAATGTCGCCTGCCATGCGACCACGTCAACCCGATAAATCCGTATAATATGAATGTAAGGTGACGACCGAGCAGTCATATTTTCATATACGGAGGTATTCAGGCATGAAAAAGAACTTAACAGAAATCGTATTTATCCTTGACCGGAGCGGCTCTGTGAGCGGACTTGAAGCGGACACGATCGGCGGCTTCAATTCCATGATAGAAAAGCAGAAAAACGCCGAGGGCGAAGCGCTGATTTCCACAATTCTATTTGACAACACAAGCAAGGTGATCCACGACCGCGTAAACGTCCGTAACATCACACCGCTGACAGGAGAGGACTACACAGTCGGCGGTTGCACCGCGCTTCTGGACGCAATAGGCGGCGCAATTCACCACATCGGGAATGTCCATAAATACGCGCGAGCCGAGGATGTACCCGAGCATACGCTGTTCGTAATTACTACTGATGGAATGGAAAATGCAAGCCATAGGTATGATAGCAGAAAGGTCAAAAAAATGATCGAGCGGCAGAAAGAAAAGTACGGCTGGGAGTTCCTTTTCCTCGGCGCAAACATTGACGCAGTTGAAACGGCAAGGAACTTCGGGATCGGCGAGGACCGCGCTGTAAACTACAACTGCGACAGCAAGGGAACACAGCTCAATTACAAGGTGCTGAGTAAGGCAATATGCTCTGTACGGTGCAGCGCACCGCTTTCTTCCGACTGGAAGGAGGAAATTGAGAAGGACTATGAAGCCCGTAGGAGCGGCGGAAGAAAACGATGAGGGTTGCCGCAGTTCAGGGCATAGCAGAGTTTTCGCACAAGTCGTATAGTTCCGTTCACGCATAATTTCCGTCTCTGGAATATGAAAAAAGAGCAGCCGTGCGGCTGCTCTTTGCTGGGTTAACGTGCGCGATAAACTGGAATTTAACGTACTTTCTTTGAAAGATAAAGAACAAGGTCATCATCGTTAGTATAAATTGTATCATAGGGTGTGCATATTTTATCCTTATACCATACTCCCGAACCATCGGGAATATAACATCTGGGAACCTCTAAAAACCCATTTTCCCTTTTCAAACCGTTTTTTAGAGGTTCCCTTATGATATCACAAAACAGCTAATAAAACTATTTGACTTCGCCGGTGGGGAGCGTCCTGTCCGGGCAATTTATTCACGGAGATAATGATTACCCACTTGATTTTTTCAAAAAAAGGAGTATAATATAATCAAATCACGATTCAGTAAATCACGATTATAAATGAGGCGCACATATGTTTATTGGAAGAGAATCGGAACTGAATTTTCTCGAAGAGCGTTATAGCAGTAATAAAGGCGAACTGGTCGTATTGTACGGTCGCAGACGCATCGGCAAAACCGAAACGTTAAAACAATTCTGCAAGGACAAGCCCCATCTGTTCTTTTCCTGTCGTGAATGCACAGACAAGCTCCAGCTGAAGAATTTTTCAGAAAAGCTGTTAAAGGAGAAAGTCCCCGCAAGCGCATATATATATCTGAGTTTACAGATTGGGAGAAAGCATTCCGCAGCATAACCGAACTGCCTTACGGCGAAAAGAAAAAGCTAGTTGTAATAGACGAGTTTCCTTATATGTGCAAAGGGAATGAGAGCATTCCATCTGTTTTGCAGAATCTCTGGGACGACCTGCTGAAAGACGAAAACATTATGCTCATTCTCTGCGGCAGTGCAATGAGCTTTATTGAAAAAGAACTGCTTGCAGAGAATAATCCGCTTTACGGTCGTGCAACCGGAATATACAAAATGACCGAGATGGGGTTTTATGACGCAGCAAAATTCTTCCCGGATTATTCTCCAAAGGAAAAAGTGATAGCTTATTCTATTCTTGGCGGTATTCCACACTATCTGAACCAATTCGATGGCAGCAGGACGCTTGAAGAGAATATCAAAAAGAGCATTCTCTCAAAGGGCTGCGCTCTTTACAGCGAGGTAGAATTTCTGCTGCGGCAGGAGCTGCGCGAAACGCCTGTTTATAACTCCATTATTGAGGCTGTTGCTCTCGGAAACACAAAGCTGAATGAAATCAGTATGAAGTCGCTTATAGACGACACCTCTAAAACCAGCGTGTACCTGAAAAACCTCATTGAGCTTGGAATTATCGAGCGTGAGTTTTCCATTTCGGAAAGTATAAAGGAAAAAGCAAATTCAAACAAGGGCTTGTATCGGATAACGGATAATTTCTTCCGCTTCTGGTACGCCTTTGTGTTCACGAATATGTCTGAACTGGAAGGCGGAGATGTGGACGGAGTATACAAGTACTCGATTGAACCGCTGCTTCATGAATTTGCAGCGATGCCATTTGAGGACGTCTGCCGCGAGTATGTCAGAGAATTGCAAAAGGCTGGTAAGCTGCCATTCAGATATGCTAAAATTGGCAGATGGTGGGGCAGAACAACAGTAAGACGCGGGCAGGACACTGAACTTGCCGATACAGAAATCGACCTTCTTGCAATATCGAGGCAGTCTGACCAGTACATGGTAGGTGAATGCAAATTCAAGGGGAAGCCATTCAGATATTCAGAATATCTTGACGCGACCGCAAAGCTGTCAAACTACAAAGATAAGGCTGAATTTTATTATTATCTGTTCTCGGAGTCAGGTTTCGATGAAAAAATCGTTGAAGAATCCGGGAGAAGTAACGGCTGCATAGTTCTGTGCGGATTAGACGATATAGTCAGCTTCAAATGAGCTGCTCATATCCACGCATTAATTGACATAATATGAATATTGGGAGCGTTGCACATCACAGGCAACGCCTTTTTTTTAAACTGCTCGGAAGCTGCTTGGGAAGTTACGCAAGCAGCTTTTTCACATATCCGGAGTACTATTAGCCCAGTAATCGTGTGCAATGCATAAAGCTGATTTCTCAAAATAGATTCTTTTGCGAAATCCGCATTTTTTAGCAGGTGTCAGCGCTCAAAGGCATACATCCCATTTGAAATTATACAGTATTTTTTGTAAAATTTCAAGTATAAAGTTGAAAATCAGCAGTTTGTATGTAAGAGGAGCAGCTCAGATATGCAAATTGACATTCTGAGCGCATTTGGAGGGTTACTAAATGGAGAAAACAGGTATAACAATTACAAAACGCAAAGACGGACGGTATGTCGGGAAGTTTATCTGTGACTATGCGGGTGACGGAAAAGCACGGTACCAGTATGTATACGGCAAAACATACGCTGAAGCCGAAAACAAGGTGTTTATAGGGAGAGAGATAGCCACGCGGTTTCTTTCTGGCAGATATATTACTGTCAGCAAGGCGTATCAGGAATGGCTGAATGCAGTAGTGAACCGTGTCAAGGAATCAACACTTGCAAACTACATGAGCAAGTTTGAAAAGCATATACTACCTGAGTTTGGCGACATTCCGTGTGCTGACTTAACAGCGGGAAGAATCAATGCTTTTATAAACCAAAAGCTCACAGATGGCTTGTCTGCAAGCTATGTTCGTGATATATTAACTGTTTTCAAAACTATGCTGCGATACACACAAGAGGAATATAATTTCAAACTATCTCTGAAAAATGTTGTCCTTCCCAGAGTAGATAGAAAACAGACAGAGAAAATCAGCGATGATCAGCAGAAAAAGCTCATCTCTTATCTGAAAGCCAATATATCGCTTACCGCTTTTGGTATTATGCTGTCGCTGTTTATGGGGCTGCGCATCGGTGAACTTTGTGGGCTGAAATGGGATGATGTGGACTTCGGGAATAAGACGCTCTGTATCCGGAGAACAGTTCAGCGAATCACATCTGCTAATAGCAAGGGAAAAACAAAGGTCGTGATTTCTACTCCGAAGTCAACAACATCGTTCAGAGAGATAGCTATACCCGATATGCTTATGAAGTATTTTAAAAAGTTACGTGATGAAGCCGATCACTTCATTTTATCGGGAACTGAGAAGCCTGTCGAACCTCGTACTATGCAGTACCGCTATAAGAAAATACTTCGATTTGCTGAAATAGAGAATCATAATTATCACAAGCTACGCCACACCTTTGCGACCAATTCTGCTGAGAACGGATTTAATGTAAAAGCCCTGTCCTCTGTCCTCGGTCACAGTAATGTTACCCTGACGCTTAACCGATATATTCATGCCGATCATTCTTATGAACGCAGGCTGATGAACGCGTGTATGAGGTTGTAAACTGTTGTCAGAACAATATCTTGACCACTTAAAAATGGCGATAATACGTTGTTTTTGAAGCATTTTCGCAAAAGAATCTATTTTGAGAAATTAAACCCTTACATAGTATAACACCGCATTTTTTCAGGTATACGCACTCAATGCATGGTACTCCCAGTTACGCCATGTGAGGAGTGTTCCATTGGAAGAGCTTATAAAACTGGAGTCCTACCCTGTCAGGGGATTGGTAGGGCGGCTGTTGCAGGATAAAACAACAAGAAAAAATATTATATTTGCCTCGGAAAGCTATTCAGACTGCGGCACCGGATATAAAGATCATTCACAGATGACCGAAGATGTGCTGTTGGGATTTGACTCTTGTGACATTCAGCCGAGAGTATACAAAACGGCTTCAGAGCAAACGAAGCGCACCAGAAAACGCGCCGAGGTGTTCACACCTGCGTGGATCGTCAATCTGATGAATAATCACTGTGACGCAGAGTGGTTCGGCCGTACTGACGTATTCAATCATCAGGACGGGCACGAATGGAAAATCATCACAGACCCGATCACATTTCCGGAGGGAAAAGACTGGAAGCAGTATGTCGATTCAAGGCGGCTGGAGATCACCTGCGGTGAAGCGCCCTACATCGTGTCCCGCTATGACGCCTCTACCGGAGAACTCATTCCTATCGAGCGGCGCATAGGCATTCTTGACCGGAAGCTTCGTGTCGTAAACGAAAATGCCGCTGATGAAGCGGAGTGGCTGGAATGGGCATTTCGTGCATTCCAGAGTGTATACGGCTATGAGTACCAGGGCGACAACCTGCTTATCGCCCGCATGAACCTGCTGTATACTCTGACTGACTATATCGAAGCAATGTGGCACAGACAAGCTGCGCGTAAGGAACTGGAAAAGTTCCTGAATGTTATCTGCTGGAACTTCTGGCAGATGGACGGCTTGAAGGATACGCCGCCGTACGGAATCCCGAGCGATGAAATCGTGCAGTTGTCCATGTTTGGGGACAGGGAAACAGTTGATAATGAAATAGTCTATTGCAAAATATACGACTGGAGAGCAGATGCTTCCAGGCTGTTTAAAAATCTGAAGAAAAGAGGTAAAGGCATGAAATTTGATTATGTGATTGGAAATCCGCCGTATCAGGACAATACACTCGGAGATAACGCCACCTATGCACCACCTGTCTATCATCTGTTTTTAGATGCCGCCTACACTGTTTCGGATAGGGTTGAATTGATTCACCCTGCTCGTTTTCTGTTCAACGCAGGTTCTACTCCGAAAGATTGGAATAAGAAAATGCTTAATGACGAGCACTTTAAGGTGTTGTTCTATGAACAGGACAGCAGTAAAGTTTTTAGAAATACGGATATAAAAGGCGGGGTAGTCGTAACATATCGTGATACAACGCGAGTTTACGGCGCTATTGAAACATTTACACCGTTTGAAGAATTGAATTCTATTATGAGAAAAGTTGAAAAAAGCAAGAACTTTTCGTCACTATCAGATGTTGTGTTTTCTGCATATTCAAACAAATTCACAAAAATAATGCATAAAGAACACCCAGAAGTTATTTCTATCATGAGCAAGGGTCATGCATTTGACCTGAAATCAAATGTGTTTGAAAAACTGCCAAATATTTTTCTTGAAGAAAAGCCGGAGGACGGAAATGAATACATACAGGTATTAGGGCGTAAAAACAACTCCCGCGTTTTTAAATACATAAGAAAAGATTATGTTAATAATGTAAAAAACCTTTTTTACTATAAGGTATTCATGCCCAAAGCAGTGGGTAGCGGTGAATTTGGTGAAATCTTTTCAAATCTGCTGATTGGTTTACCCGCAACCGGCAATACGGAAACATTTATTAGTATTGGTATTTTTGATTCAGAAATCTGTGCAATAAATACAAGAAAGTATATAAGTACAAAGTTCGCACGTTCACTGTTAGGAATATTAAAAACAACACAAGATATTACGCCCGAAAAGTGGAAATACGTCCCCCAGCAGGACTTCACCCCCAACAGCGACATCGACTGGAGCAAATCTATCGCAGAAATCGACCGTCAGCTCTACAAAAAATATGGCTTGACCCCCGACGAAATAAAATTCATCGAAACCCATGTAAAGGAGATGGAATAAGTGTCAAAAATCAGCATACAGACGACCAGAACGGCTATGCCGCGCTGCTATTGCTATTCAACTCCCACGATAACAGACCATGACGGGTGGGTAAAAATCGGCTACACAGAGCAGGACGATGTGGAAGACCGCATCCGTCAGCAGTTACAGACGGCGCATATCCCGCACCACACCGAATGGAGCGATGTTGCTGTTTTTGCCGATGGCAGGACGTATTTCCGTGACAGCGATTTCCACGCCTATCTCAAAAAGCAGGGCGTGGAGCGCATGAAACCCATGCCCGGTGACAAGAAGCAGCCGGAATGGTTTCATATAAGCGGTGATGATTCTTTCTCTTTATACTCAAAATTCCGCCGTTCAAAGGGCGTTATGGATACAGTAGGTACGATCGCATATGAGCTTCGTGCCGAGCAGGAGCAGGCTGTATCACAGACATTTGACTATTTCCTCAGCCATGAAAATGGAGAATTTCTCTGGAATGCAAAGCCGCGTTTCGGAAAAACGCTGGCGACATACGACCTCTGCAAGCGTTTGCAGGCGACCAAAGGCGATTATGCCTGCAATATCCTGATCGTGACAAACCGCCCTGCTATCGCTAATTCATGGTACGAGGACTTTGTCAGATTTATCGGCACAGAGTCAGGATTCCGTTTCGTGAGCGAGGTCAGCGCTTTAAAAGGTAAGCCGTTCGTTATGTCCCGTGACGAATACACGGCAGGTCTGATGAATGAAATCGCTGATTGTATCGAGTTTGTCAGCCTGCAGGATCTGAAAGGATCTCTTTATTTCGGCGGTCAGTACGACAAGCTGAAAGAGCTTATCAATATGAAGTGGGAACTTCTCGTCATTGACGAAGCGCATGAGGGCGTTGATACCTCTAAAACCGATGTGGCATTCCACCAGATCAAGCGCAGCCATACCCTGCACCTGTCTGGTACGCCGTTCAAGGCTCTGGCGAATGATAAATTCCCATCAGACGCGATATATAACTGGACATATGCCGATGAACAAAAAGCAAAGGCTGACTGGGCGGATACGGAACAGAATAATCCCTATGAAAATCTCCCGCAGCTTAATTTATTTACATATCAGATGTCTGAAATTATTCGGGAAGAATTGCAGAAGGGCGTTGAAATCGAGGGTGAAACGGAAGAGTATGCATTTGACCTGAATCTGTTTTTCTCCGTGAAACCGGACGGCGGCTTTGTTTATGCGGAGTCCGTTGATCGTTTTCTTGAAGCGCTGACTACGCAGGATAAATTTCCGTTCTCCACGCCGGAACTTCGCGCAGAGCTGAAGCATACATTCTGGCTCCTGAACCGTGTGGACAGCGCAAAGGCGCTGGCAAAGAAGTTAAAAGAGCATCCGATTTTCAGCGAGTACGAGATAGTACTTGCCGCCGGCGACGGCAGACTCTCCGAGGAAGAGGAATCCAAAAAGGCATACGACAAGGTGCGTGACGCCATCGACCACCACGAAAAGACGATCACACTGTCAGTGGGACAGCTGACCACAGGCATTACTGTGCCGGAATGGACGGCAGTGCTGATGCTCTCTAATATCAAATCTCCTGCGCTGTATATGCAGGCGGCGTTCCGCAGCCAGAATCCGTGGCGTTATCAGGAGAACGGCGAGCTTCATGTAAAGAAGAACGCCTATGTATTTGATTTTGACCCGGCAAGAACGCTGATAATTTTCGAGGAATTTGCAAACGATCTGTCCAGCGGTACTTCCGGCGGCAAGGGCGACAGCGACCAGAGAAAGCAGAATGTCCGTGAACTGCTCAACTTCTTCCCGGTCATCGGCGAGGATGAAAACGGCGAGATGATAGAGCTGGACGCTGAAAAGGTACTGTCAATTCCGAGGAAGATACGTTCTCTGGAAGTCGTGCGCCGCGGCTTTATGTCGAATTTCCTTTTCCAGAACATTGCAAACATATTCAATGCGCCTCCGGAAGTCATTGATATCATCAGCTCTTTGCCGAACGCACCGGAGGGCGAACTGGTAGATGTGTCACCTGAAACAAGGAAGGATCTGTCGGTAAACGGCGAAGGTGAAGTCGAGCTTTCGAATGAATTTGTCATCGGAACGACGCAGAATGTCTTTGGAGACAAAATTTACAGCAACATTTCCGAAACGCTGGAGCGCAAGACAGAGGAAATCCTTGCCGCCCCTGCTACGGAAGAACAGCAGGTTTCTCATTTGCAGGAGGTATTTCGTAAGGAACTTGTTGCGCCTGTGATGCAGGTCACAAACGATACTTATGGTGCTGACCTGAAAAAGAGAGACGCGCAAAAGCTCCAGAAGCATCTTGAGCAGAAAGCGAACCGACTTGTCACGCAGGAATATGGCGATTATTCAATTCAGAAGAAAACGCTGGAAACCGAGCGGCAGGACGCGCTTGCTCATCTCCATGAGACGGGTCAGACCGCTGCCGAGGTCAATGAACGGTTTGACGCACTGGTGCAGGAGGCAGCGGATTCCTTTAAGGAACGTGTCAGTACCGTTTTAGAGGAAACAGTACCGAATCTGTGCGAGGAAGTCGTAAAAACGGTCGAAACAAAGAAGCGTGAACGAACAAAGGAGACCATTGAAGAGGCAGTCCGCGACCATCTCCGCGGCTTTGCCAGAACGATCCCGTCATTCCTTATGGCGTACGGCGATGATGAGACCACTCTTTCTACATTTGATATGATCATTCCAGATGAAGTTTTTAAAGAAGTCACTAGTATCACGCTTGATCAATTCCGTATGCTCCGTGACGGCGGCTCTTATACAGATGCTGAAACCGGAGAAGAAAAACATTATCCCGGAAAGTTGTTTGATCCCGTTGTATTCAACGATTCTATCAGGGAATTTCTTGCGCTACGTAAACGGCTCGGTAATTACTTTGACGAGTCACATACCGAGGATATTTTCGACTATATTCCCCCACAGAAAACCAACCAGATTTTCACACCCAAGCGTATCGTGAAACTGATGGTTGACCTGTTGGAGCAGGAAAATCCCGGCTGTTTCGATGATCCGAGCAAGTCATTCGCCGATCTGTACATGAAATCGGGGCTATATATTGCCGAAATCGTCAAAAGGCTGTTCAACAGCGAAGGCATGAAGCAGGCATTACCTGATGAAACACAGCGGTTACAGCATATATTTGAAAATCAGGTATATGGACTTGCGCCGACAGAGATAATCTATCAAATCGCTCTTCACTTCATTCTCGGTTTTGATGGCGGGGAATTGATCGAGAAACATCATTTACGTCAGTGCGATGCGCTGCCGCTGGCAAAGGACGGAACATTGGAAGATAAGCTGGATACTATTTTCGGATAAGTCATGATATAATGAAAAAGACAGATCAGGTTCTGCTGAACGGACGAGAATGTGACTATTCCTATGCTGTCCCGGCGGAGGTTTTCGTCAGAAAGACGGCGTTCCACCTCGGCGATTATCGCTTCGGCTTTGGCGCGGTTCTGCTTGGTTTTTCCCTTGTCGTAAACGCCTGGGACGTTCACCCAATTCACCTCGGAAATCTGGTCGGAGGAGGACGGGAACGTCAGCAGCTTGTTGTCGCAGAACTTTGCGTTGCTGAACGCGATAAGGCTCACATGCCGCGAGCGGTAGTGCCACAGCAGGTGTTCCTGCGGCATTCCCAACGCAAGGCAGCTGAAAACGATGATCTGGCGCTATTACATGAGCTATTGGAACAACCGCTGGATATGTTCGGCAATAGGCGGAATGCCTCCGGCAGAGAAGCGCCGCAGATATTACTCGGATAAGACAGGCAAATCTGCGGCCGTCGCAATGGAATAATTTTTGAGTGAAATGTGTAAAGCTATATTGACAATATCATTCTTTTGAGCGTGGGGTGTCAAGTTTTATTATACAACATCAAAGGTAGTTTTTCCATCGTTCTTCTCTGCCCTCTTCCTTAGTCAAAGCTTCTCAAAAATCAGTATCTTCTCGGCGATCTTATGCACAAGCGGGATTCCCTGAAACGGCTTCAGAATCGGCATTATCATGGTCATTCCGCGAACGATGTCGTCGTTTTTGATCATGCGGAAGCCTTTTGCAACAGCGCCTAAATCATCGAACGTGTCCGCACCGAACACGAATTTTGCTCCGGTTTCCTGAATGGATTTCTCCGCCTTTTCGCCGTTCACCCAGCGCTTTGAAATAGTTTCGAAGAACACGGTCGCGTTGTCGAAATTGTCGCGGATAACGGAAAGCATCTGCGCGTTTTCCTCTGACGTGAGGTACATCGAAAGCCCCTCGATAACGAACAGCATTTTCCCACGTTTTGTCACCTTTTCAGCCCACGCGGGGTCGAGCGCGGAAATTCCTATCGTGGATACCCTTCCGCTTTCGCCGTAGATCGCGTCGCGAACCTCGATGGTTTCGGGGAGGTCGACGTTGTACCATGTGATTTTTCCGTTGTCCATGCGGTAGAATCGCGTGTCAAGTCCGCAGGCGATGTTGACAACGGTGCAGTCGGGATTCTTGTCGATGAAGTCCTTCACCAGCTCGTCAAAAACTATCGTTCTGGCGATAACTCCGTCGCTCATTGTGGAGTCCTTTTCCGCCTTGGAAAAGTCGTAGTCTATCTTCTCCACAAACTCTATCGCCTTTGCGTCATAGAACTTGTGATTTTTCGTGCGGGAATATTTGGCGCGGGCATAGAAACTCTGGAGCATGGTTTCGGCTGCTCCGGTCAGGACTGGCTTTATTTTTTCTTCGCTCATGTTAGCTCCTTCTACTTGGGTTAGTTATAGCAAACTAACAATTATTATAACCCTTTTCGGGGCTTTTGTCAAGTGGATTTGTACGCAGTTTTGCAATAATTGCAGTTCTCAAAAAAAATTTGATAAAGGGCTTGACAAATCGGGGGAAGTGAAGTGTGGTAAAATAATAGCACACTTTAACGAGCGGTTAAATTGAACACCCTATAAGGGCGCAAATATCGAAGTGATTAAGTATGATTGTCACGGGATATTTGCGCCCTTTTTCGTTTTCCGTGATGATCATACAGCTCCATCAGCTCCTTGACAACTGAATAAGGCAAGGCTCAAAACTCCGGCCGTAATCTGAGCAGTTATTACGGGGCGGCGCCAATAGCCAAAACTACAACTTTAAGGAGTGATTCACATGAGCATAGATTTAAAAACCTTTGTCAACGGCAGCCGCTGCATTGACGACCCGCAGGAGATCGGGAAAATCATTTCCCAAATGCTTCAGATAAAAGGCAGGGATTTTGACGAGGACGAAAAGCTGAATCTGGATCATATGTTCTATTACGCCCTCAATGAATGCAGCGATAAACGCTATATGACAGGCGATGAAAGAAACCTCACCTTTGGCGAGATTTCTCTTCACCTTTCAGGTGCTGTTTTTTCAGCACTT
>OGRY01000999.1_pt1 | contig 22225 bp, 15 predicted proteins | sample 1553551 | NCBI WGS metagenome assembly OGRY01 (sample SAMEA2580101, study PRJEB22360) | human gut metagenome | biome: human gut; feature: human-associated habitat; material: faeces | place: Denmark | collected 2008/2010
TGAGAGCGGCGGCGTCGCTTCGGGAGCCACAGTCAGAAACGGAGGGGTGCAAAGCGTTTTTTCGGGAGGCGAAGCGGAGAATACCGTCGTTGAACGCAACGGCTGGCTGTTCTTGTTTGCCGGCGGAACCCTGTCGGGAAAAACCAGCGTAACCGAAGGCGTGGTAACATTTGTCGGCAGCAACAGCATTCCGGATATGGAAATGCGGAATGCCGTTGCGATTGTCCCCTACAGCCATGACTTCAGTTCTCTGCAGTTTGACAATTTGTCCGGCCAGGGAACCTTCGGCATCAGCAGCAGTCTGTCGGAAGGGCTTTCGGACAAAATTCTGGTACACTCGGGCAACGGAAATTTCGGCTTGGTAATTCATGACTACAGTCCGGAAGGGAGTACGCCGGCCCGCTATAAGATTATCGATGAAGACAGCGGAGCTGCGGACAGTTTTTATCTGGTCGGCGACGCCGTTGACGTCGGAGCATTTCGTTACGGGCTGGAGCGGGACGGCGACGACTGGGTTCTGGTCAGGACTCAGGACGTAACGGACAGCGCCGTCATTGCCAAAAACACCTATTCTTCGCTGGCGTCGCTGTTTTATACGCACCTGACGCCGGTTTACAACCACATCCGCAGCCGGCGCAACGCGTCCGGGCATGACAACGGCCTTTGGATAAAAGGGTTGGGGCAGAGGGTCAAATTTGCCTATAAGGACAAAAGCCGGAGCCGGATAGACATCTACGGCACGGAAATCGGCTATGACCGGGAAGTCTGGCGGCAGAACGGCCGTTATCTGAGCATGGGCGTCTATGGCGGTTATACTTCTTCGCGCCAGAAATTTGACCGCAGCGGTCACGGCGATGCCGATACGCAGTCTCTCGGTTTGTATTCGCTGTTTAATACGGATGACAACTGGTTTGTCGATATGGTCGGCACCTATTTCTGGCATCGGCAGAAACTGCGGAGTTATACGCCCGCAGGCAGCGGCGTTGACGGCAAATACCGCACGAACAGCTGGCAGCTTTCGGCTTCGCTGGGAAAACGCATAAATTTTGACGGCCGGTGGTTTGTCGAACCGTCGGTCGGTTTGAATTACATGCACATTGACGCCGTCCGTTATCGCACCAACTTCAATACCCTGATAGAAACTTCCGACGCCGGTTATTTGAGCACCAGAGCCGATTTGATTGCCGGAAAGTCTTTTGTCTGGGGAGATAACCGCTTTTTGGACGCTTACGGGCGTTTTGCTCTGATTCATGATATCGACGGCAAAAGCAAGGTGCGCGTAGCCGATTACGGTTTTGCCGAAGACCTGTCGTCTCTGCGCTATGAACTTGGCGCCGGCGTCAGCACCGCCTGGAGCGAAGACGGAACCGCCTATCTGGAAGCCTCCGCCCAGTTGGGCAGCAGCATTAAACTTCCCTGGGAAATTAACTTCGGGATTCAGTATCGGTTTTAAAAAAACGAAGGCCCGCTATTTTCGGGCCTTCGTCGGAAGATATGCCTAATTTCCGGCTTTCAGAATGTCGGCGGCAATCAGTTCCGGTGTCAGATGATAACGCTTATACAGTTCTTCAACGGGAACCCGGTCGGTAAATTCTTTTTTGGCGCCGAAGTTCAGCACTTTCATATTGCTGTCGCCGTAGAAACGGGCAATTTTTTCGCCGAAACCGCCGTCCAGTTCGCCGTCTTCCAGCGTGGCGACGATTTTGTGGTCGGCCTTCAGGCTGTTAAGCAGGTTTTCGTCCAGTCCGGTCAGGTAGCGCGGGTTGACGAGCGTTGCCGTAATGCCCTGTTCTGCCAGTTTGGCCGCTGCCCGCCTGCCGAGTTCAAAGAAACTTCCTGCGGCAATCAGGGCAACATTGCTGCCTTGCTGTTCAACCTTATAGGTATTCAGCCGTTCGAAAGTTTTTTCGGTTTCTTTTTCCGCATGAGCGACGGTTGACGGAATTCTGATGACAACCGGATGGGCGGTCTGTTCAATACCCCAGTCCAGCATGGACAGATATTCTTCTTTGGTTGTCGGCGCCAGGTAAACGAGGTTGGGAATATTTGAAATCAGCGGAATGTCAAAAGTTCCCAAATGCGTGGCGTCGCCGCCGGAGATGCCGTTCCAGCCGATGAGAATGACAGCGGGATTTTTGTTCAGCGCCAAATCCTGCGAAAGCTGGTCGTAAGTTCTCTGTACAAAAGAGCTCAAAACCCAGAAAACGGGTTTGCATCCGCCTTTTGCCAAAGCCGAAGCCATGGCGACGCCATGCTCTTCGGCAATGCCGACGTCAACGAAGTTCCGGCCGAATTTCTGGCGCATGTCCGGCGTCATGCCGATAGCGCCCGGAGTACCGGCGTTGATGAGGACGACCTTTTTGTCTTTGGCGATTTTTTCCTGCAGGTAATTGACCGTAATGCTGTTGTAGTTTTCGCCGCTGAGGTCAACGGTCGGATTGCCGGAAGCAATGTCGAAGGGAACGCTCCAATGCCAGGTTTCCTTGTGTTCTTCCGCAGGTTTGTAACCTTTGCCTTTTTCTGTATGAATATGCAGAACCGTAGGCTTGTCCGTGTCTTTGACTTCTTTCATCAGCGACGTCAGTTTGGCAATGTCGTTGCCCTCTTCCAGATAACGGTAATCGAACCCGAGAGCCTTAAACATGTTGCACTCGGCTTTTCCGCCGGTCTGGCGCAGCAGCCGCAGGTTGCCGTACAGGCCGCCGTGGTTTTCGGCAATGGACATTTCGTTGTCGTTGACGATAATGATAATGTTGCTGTTCAAAATCGCGGCGTTGTCAAAACCTTCGAGCGCTTCGCCGCCGGAAAGCGAACCGTCGCCGATAACCGCGATGACGTTGTGCTTTTCGCCTTTGAGGTCGCGGGCTTTGGCCAGACCGCAGGCCAGACTGACCGAAGTGGAAGTATGCCCGACGATAAAATGGTCGTGCTCGCTTTCTGCGGGATTGGTGTAGCCGGAAATCTCCCGCATTCCTTCGTCGGTCAGAAAACCGTTTTTGCGTCCCGTCAGAATCTTATGCGGATAGGACTGATGCGAAACGTCATACACAATCTTGTCTTCCGGCGAGTTAAAAACGTAATGCAGGGCAATGGTTGTTTCGACAATGCCGAGGTTGGGACCGACATGTCCGCCGATTTTGCTGTCGCGGTTCAACACGGCGCTTCTGATTTCTCCCGCCAGCGCTTCAAGCTCTTTCAGGCTGAGTTTTTTTACGTCTGCGGGTGAATTGATGTTGTCCAGATAACTCATCTTTTTCTCCTGATATTAGTGGTAAGATTCGATTCTGCGTAACATCATAAATTCTAGAGCTTACTCTAAGTCAAGAGCTAATGTGGGTTTTCTGAATTTTTATTTGTATTTTTATGAAACCATTTTGAGCCCGACGACGCCGATGATAATCAGTCCGACGCTCATGATCCGGCACAGTCTGCGGCTTTCGCCGAAGAAAATCATATTGATGGTTACCGCGCCGGCGGTTCCCAGTCCCATCCACACCGCATAGGCGATGCTCATGTCCAGAAAATCAAGCGACAGGTACAGAAAAAGATATGAAAGGGCAAAACCGCCGGTAAACAAAAGCAGATTGGCCAAATTCTTTTTCCGGCTGAACATCTTCAGGCCGACAACGCCGGCAATTTCCAGCGTTGCGGCAATAATAACGTAAATCCATCCCATTCGCTTACTCCTTTTCGGCTGTGTCTCTTCGTTTTCGGCCAGTTTCAGGCTGATAACCCCGGCAATCAGCAGGGCAATGAAAAAGCCTTTTGCAATTGTGAATTCAACGTTAAATATCAGTGTATCCATAAGCGCCGTGCAGACGGTGCCGACGGCCGAAAATATTGCGTAGACCGTTCCGGTCTGAATGGTTTCGCAGGCTTTTTCCAGAAAATAAAAGTCGGCAACGATGATAAGCGCGATTAGAATAAAGTGCGGCCAGCTTTCAGCCGCGTTGAAACCATAAATCCAAAGAAGTTCAAAAATACATGTCAGAACGACATAAGTCCATCCTTTATTAATTTTTTTTTCTCCTTACAATTAATAATAACAACTATATCATAAAACAACGAATGAAAGCAACGGAAATTTTTTCGCTTGTCAGAAGCCTTCTTCTTTATATGGGCGGGACATAAGGCTCTCCATCGCCGACTTTATGGAAATGCCCGCAAACAGAACTTTGTTTACCACTTCGCAAATGGGCATTTCTATTCCCAGTTCGCAGGCGCGTCTTACGACGGCTTGAGCCGTATAAATGCCTTCGACGGTGCGGGTGTTTTCTTCAATCAGTTTTCGCGCCTCGCCGCGAATGCCGATTTCGTATCCGAAACTGAAATTTCTGGATTGGGAGCAGCCGGCGGTCAAAACCAGATCGCCGAGGCCGCACATGCCCATCATGGTGCTGTGGCGGCCGCCGAGAGCACTGGAGAGGCGGCCCATTTCGTTAAGTCCGCGTGTTATCAGTGCCGCCCGTGCGCCGTCGCCGAATTCTGCACCTTCAATAACACCGGAGGCGATGGCAATAACATTTTTGACGCTGCCGCCGATTTGCGGTGAAATCATGTCGGATGTGGTATATGGCCGAAAATAGGGTGTGGCAAGCATGTCGGTAAGCTGTGCGGCAAGACCGTCTTTGGCGCAGGCAATGGTTACGGACGTCAGTTTGCGCTGAGCAATGTCAACGGCAAAGCCCGGACCGGATAGAACGGCAATGGTTGCTGCAGGAATTTCGTCTTCGGCGATTTCCGACAGCATTTTTCCTGTTTCCGCTTCAATTCCTTTGGCACACAGAACAATAACGGTGTTTGTTTTGATAAAGGGTTTTATCTGCCGCAGGACTGAGCGCGTTGCCTGCGCCGATACGGACAGCAGAACGATGTTCGCAAAATCGAAAACTTCGGCAATTTCGGAAGTCGATTTTATGGCGTCGGGCAGGGGGATGTTCGGCAGATGTTTGGTATTGAGATGTTTTTGGCTTATGGCGTCGATGACGTCGGAATTGCGGTCCCAGCAAAGAACGTCGCATCCCGCCCGTGCCGCGGTTAAAGCTAAGGCTGTGCCGAAAATCCCTGTTCCGATAATTCCGATTTTTTTCATAAATTTCTCCTGAAAATAAACGCTTCCTGCGCCAAACAGTTGCAGTTTTCTTCCGTTGTCAAAAGTCTATGCGTGAAATCGGCTAAAGTCAAGAATGAGAGATGTATTGAAAATATAAATGAGAGAATGTTAGATAATTTAAATTCTCCCAAAATTTAAATTAATTTAGCGATCCAAAACTTTAAATGGTTTGTAATGTAATCTCACATGTCTTTGCAATATCCAAATTTTGCAACTTTTCTGTGAAAACAATTAGATTATAAGCGGAAAAACACTCTTTATATTGCAATTTATAGAGTTTTATCTATAATTAAACAAATTTAATAAAGTATATTCAATCTTTAAAGGAAACTATAAAGATATGATTAAATCTGTTGAAACGACTAAAATAACACTTCTGTCGAATAAGATTTCTAATAAGCGAAAAAAATGTTTGTTTAATGATAATAAAGCACAAAGGTGTATATTTAATTTTTTATCTTCAACCAAGGCTTTGATTGATCAGTCGAGAATTTATATAAAAAAATATTATAAGGATAATTCTTTTTACAATGAGTATTTTAATGAAGTTAAACGTCTATTTTCAGATCCGCTTAGTAAGTTTGTAAAAGAATTCAGAAATTATCAAACTCATATTAAAGTTAATTCTTTTGGAATAGGTGTTACTCCTATAAGTGATGATCCAAGGGATTTTTGTCTGGAGTTTGCTATTGAGCCTGTGAGCTTTTATGATGATGAAAATCAGTGGAGCGAAGAAGCTATGAGCTTTATATATGATTCAGGTCGCATTATGTTACCTTATGAAGTTTTTAGCAAGTATTATGAAAAAGTTAAATGTTTGTATGATTGGTTGTTTCGAAAATGGAAAGTTGTACATTATGATGACATAAAAGAAGTTCGAAGAATATTAAGAAAATTCAACAAAATAAAAGAATTAAATTCAGTTCGTAAATATTGTTTAACTCGTTATTCAAAATCACCATTTCAATAAACTTAAACCATCTCAACGATTTTCTTCTGGGCATTGGTATTATATTCAATATAGCGTTGGGTGGTGGAAAGAGTGGAATGTCCGGCCAGCATGCGGATATCGTTTAAGGTTCCGCCGGCAAGACTGATGTTTTTGTGGCGGTGGTAATAAAAGTTTTGCGTCCTTTATGTGAGGAGCAACCTTCAAAACCGATTTCTTTATATAAATTATAGTTGATTTCTCAGCTCAATTGCCCTTTTGAGGCACAAACCATCAGCCAGATTAAATTCGCTATTTTCTTTGCTCACAATCTGGCTTTATAGCTGAGTATAAAATAAAAGTCCAGGCGCAAAGTCTTGTAGCACTTGAAAAACAAGGACTTATTGTATATAAATTTATCCGCCGCAGACTTTACAAGCCCTGGCTCCTTGAGCTTGGGCTTTTTGTTTGGTGGTTTTTATACAATTTTTGGTACAGCGTTTTGCCCATTTACAGGTTGGGCTGTGATAAATATAGGTTTTGACGTTCATAATCACGGCCGAATTGTCCGCTGCTGAAACCGGGGCAGACAAAAACAGTAAAATTAACAGGTACAGGATCTTTCTCATTTTCCGTTCCGTATTGGTACAATATATACTTTTATCATAAATTCAGCCTCTTACAAAGAGATTATACCGGCTTATTTAAAAATATCCAGAGGGTTTTTGATGATTTAGCTTGATTCTAACACATTTACTTTATAAAGTGAAATCGAGCAGTTTACTGCTTAGGGCGTCGAAAACCCTTTTATAGACTTAGTCGTGTGCACACGACTTTAAATTGTGCCGACTTCTGATTCTACTTGGACGGATGTCGGTGAATAAGGCTCAGCCAAATAAGCCGAGCCGTTTGAGTCTATACGGTTTTCGAACATCCGCCCGCCTTTAAAAAGCGGGTTTTCTTTTAACTGGTTAGAAAAAGGATGTTTAATCGTATGAAAAAATCTTTATTAATGACAACGGCATTGGTGGCGCTGACTTGCGGCCATAATGCTTTTGCGGAAAATCTTCCGACGGATGCAACCAATCTAACATCGGGAAGCTATGTTGTAGAGCGCTCGGATACTCAGGTTTTACACTCGGGAGACATAAATTTATCCGGAACGGCCTCATTAGATGTAAAAACTCAGGCTATTGTAAAGCCGGAAGCTGAAGAAGTTGATGTTTCCAAAGCTTTGGAAGTTAAAGGAAATGTTTCTCTGGCAGATGATGCCGCTTTGTCTGTCATCAATTCCAATGCTGCGGATGATACAGAAAAGCCTTTTATGTTCGTTGACGGTAAATATACTCAAACGGGCGGTGAACTGACGCTGAAACAGGAAAATGAAGCTGAATGGAGATCAACGCTGAACGCTAAAGAGGCTGATATCAGCGGCGGTACGATAAAGCTGGATACGGGAGAAATCTTTGTATACGGCAATGATGATGACGGCAGTAAATTTAATATTTCCGGCGGAACATTTGAAATCAATAATTCCAATATCAGCACTTATCCGGCCATGTCAGCAGCAGAAGGCAATTCACAGAAAGGTGCTGCCATGACCGTTTCCGGCGGAACATTTAAGATGAATGAGAGTTCATTGGGACGCGAGAATTCCGGAGATTTGGACATTAGCGGCGGGGAGTTTACTTTGGAAAACGGTTCCGCAATATTTCATGACGGCGAAACTGGAAGTATAAATATCAGCGGCGGGACAATCTCCCTCAAAGATTCGTCGATAGTCAGAGGCGGTGACTATCAGAGTGAGGACGGCAAACCAGCAAGCGGCGATATAAATATTACTGGCGGAACGATAAATGCCGGCGGTTCTTCGGCAGAAATCGCTTCTGTCGGCAATATAAAAATTGCCAACGGTGCAGAACTTAATATTGCTTCCGGTACAACGTTGTTTGCCAAGGCAATATCGGAAGATATGAGCCAAGCACAGAAAGCCACGCTGAATGTTTATGATAATAATACTAAGATTAATTTGGGCGGAAAGTTGGTTGCCAACATTAATGGCGATGACCGCGGCAAAATTCATTTTCAAAATTCCGGAGCCAACATTGACGGTGATGTTGAAGCCGTCAGTCTGATTTTTGAAGACAGCCACTCTTTGAGTCAGGCAGTTTCCGGTACTATCGATGGACTGGATATTTTTGAAATCAAAAAAGGCACCATGGTTTATGACAAGGAAATTAACGGCGGAGCTTCCAGCGTTGTCGTAGGAGAAGGCGCAACGCTTGATATCGGGACTAATGCATTGCATTCCGGCGGTGACAAAGGAGTTGACGGTGAAGGTGTTCATTTCAAGGACAATTCAACTTTGGCCTTTACTGTAACTGACAAAGATACCTATGGTAAAATCCACGCCAATTATGTCAACATCAGCGAAAACGGTACAAATTTGAATATGACCTTAAACGGTGCCGCTTTGGCTAAAGGCGAAACCACAACCTTAAAATTGTTTAACGGTGAGGATTCCGACGAAGTTGAAATCGAAGGTAAGTTTGCCAATTTAAGCAAAAATTCCCGTTACGAGTTTGTTGACAATGGCGACGGGACATTTAAGGTCACTTCTGTTGCTTCCGCGGCTGATACTGTTGCCGATGCCGGCGGTTCAGCCAATAATGCCGGAACAGCCGAGGCTTGGGACAGTATCAGTGCTTCAACCAGTTCTCCGGTTGCCGCGTCTGTTACAGAAAAACTAGCACAGCTTTCCAACAGTACAAATGCTGCCGAACAGAAAGCTTATGTTGATGCCTTGACAGCAGTTGCTCCGGAGGTTGCGCCGATGGTTCAGAAAACTCAGACGGAAACAGCCAACCAGGTCTTTGGTGCCGTCGGGACACGTTTAACCGGTGGTTCAATCTCAACCGGCGGTGAAGGTATGGCTTCCGGTGACAGTATTTTCAAACGTGGAACCATGTGGGTTCAGGGCTTGTTCAATAAATCCAAACTGGATGATACTTCCAAAGCTAAAGGTTTTGATGCAGACAGTTCCGGTATTGCTTTCGGTGCCGAGAAGTTTGTAACCGATGATACTAAGGTTGGTATTGGTTATGCTTATACCAACACCGATATTGACGGTTTTATGCGTTCAACCGATGTTGATACGCATACGGCAATCTTATATGGCGAATATAAACCGTCAAACTGGTATGTAAACGGTATTGCGACCTATGGCTGGTCTGATTATGAAGAAAGCAAGAGTGTTGCCGGAGTTGGCGTTAAGGCTGACTACGATGTCGAAACTTTTGGCTTGCAGGCAATGACCGGTTACGATATGAATGTCAACGGCTTAGGCATTACACCGGAAGCTGGATTGCGTTACGTTCATATCAAGCAGGACGCTTATAAAGATTCTGCCGACCAGCGTGTTTCTGCTAATGACAGCGATATTTTGACCGGTGTCATCGGAGCAAAGGTCAGCAAAAACTTTGAGCTGTCCAATGGTATGAATATCAAGCCGGAAGCCAGAATTGCCGCAACCTATGATCTGTTTAACGATGATGTTAATTCGGTTGTAACTTTGGCAAATGGTTCGGCTTATGCGGTTGACGGCGAAGCCCTTGACCGTTTCGGTATGGAATTTGGTGCCGGTGTAACCGCAGAAGTCAACGACAATGTTGAACTTTCGCTTGGTTACGAAGGCAAATTCCGTGAGGACTACCAAGACCACACCGGTTTGATTAACGCTAAGTATAAATTCTAGAAAATCCTGTCAAAATTTATTTTGACGCAAAAATGTCATCTTCGGAGCGAACAGAGCGAAAGCGAATGTAAGACCCGGAGATCTGGCGTTAAATCACTAAAACGAAACAGCCTCGGATATTTTTTATTCGGGGCTGCTTTGTTTTGTGAATAAAAGAAAAAACGCCATTTCTGATGGTTTGCAAAATGTGGCTGGAGATGTCGTGCAATTTGCGAGTTATTTTTTTCATTTATTGTGAGTATATAAGAAAAATAATGTTGAGCTTATATAAAAGAAACTATACCATAATCACAAATAAGCAATATTTGGATTTAATAATATGGCCAAAACATCAAAAACATTAAATGATAAAGAAATAGCAATAATAAAAAAGCTGGTAGAGCAAGGAAAGCCCAGTCAAGAAATTATGGGAATTATAAATATTAAAAGAGGAAAGCCTGAGCTCCATGTAAATTTTGGAAGAATTAGTGATATAAAAAATGGCAAAACTAAAAAAGCTTTAGATATTGCACCTGCTACAGATGTGGAATTGGAAGAATTTTTAAAAGAAGATACAGGAAATAAGAAAAAAAATATTTCTGAAAGTGAAAATATTAATAAATTACTTCCTATAAAATCTCAAGACCCACTTATTTTGGATATATCCGAAACAGATACAGTTGAATGTAAAGAAAGCTTTTCTAAAGATGAGAAAAATTTGTTGCGCCCCTTATGTGCTTTAGCTAATAATAAAGGCGGATACATTTTATATGGTGTAAAAGATAAAACTTGGGAAGTTGTTGGTATAAAAGAAAAAAGTAAACAGAAGTTTTTAGAGTGGGATTTGCAGAATCTTGATGGTGTTGTACTCGGTTATTTATCTTGTGGAATAGAAGTCCATAAAGAAATAGTTTCATTACATAGTTTTGAAATTGCTGTTTTGAAAGTAGAACCAGCAAAAAAGAAACCTGTTATGTTTATAAATAATGTTAACGTAGGTGGAGAAACATTTGCAACAGGGGATATTTTTTTTCGTTATCCAGGAAGCTCTAGAAAAATTTGTCCATCCGAGTTGGATAAGATTATAGAAGAACGTATGCAAAGCACCTTGAAAACAACCTTAATGCATCAAATTGAAACAATATTTAAAAATGGTATTGAAAATTCTGCAGTTATGAACATAACAACCGGAACGGTTGAAGGAAAATCAGGTAATTTTGTTATAGATAAAGATTTATTGCCTAAAATACAGTTTTTAAAAGAAGGTGAGTTTGTTGAAAAAAAAGGGGCTCCCGCATTAAAATTAATTGGAGATGTTTGTCCTATAGCAGAAATAGCTAAAGTAGAAGTTGAAGCAAATGTAAATATTGATATAAAAGAAATTGTTTCATCATTTCTAAATAATACCCCTCCGGAAAAACCAAGAGAATATATAAAATCATTAGCTTTATCTCCAAGAAAATGGGCACCTTTTTTTTATTTTATAAAAAAAGGTGGAAACTCATACAAAGCTGTTGTTGAATATTTAACTAAGCTGAAAAGTGATGAAAGTATAACTTATCCCCAAAAACAAATTGATATGATAAATCAAAATAAACTTCCAACATTTTCTACAAAAAATAAGGAGCGTTTTGTTGAAGCAATAGAAAATCAAGAAGATGTTACCATATCAACAATTCAAGATTGTTTACAATTTTGTGTGGGTATAGGACAACTTTCAAGAGATCAAATAAATTTAGCGTATTGTAAAAAGAAATTAAAATTTATAATGGAGCACTATTGGGTACATAAAGATGTTAAAGATATGCTGATTAAAATTTCAAGTTATTTAGATATTCTTTTTTGTAAAGAATAGTAATTTCATTATATTATTTTCATATTAATTCTCTTTCATGCCAACCCTCTCCAAATTCCTCCAGATTATTCATAGTAATGGTTGTCCATAGTTTAGGAGATGGTGCTGAGATGAATTTATCAAAAGGTTTGTTTATCGTGTAAATTAGTTTATCTGATTTTTGATAATTGATTATCCCAAACACCAAAAATATGCGAGAACGCGTTAGTATATTGAAAAACAAGGAAACTTATAGAAGTTAGTTCGAAAATGCTTCTAAAAATGCAGTTATGATATTTTAATTTTCGAGCTGGGCTAAGTAATTGAAAATAAAAGAAAAAAAACCGTCATTTCTGACGGTTTGCAAAATGTGGCTGGGGGGGCTGGATTCGACACCCCCCGCCACTAATTGCCATATATACTGTAAAATCAATTAATTAACACCTATGTTGTCTGGGGTTAAAATCATCAAAAATTAGCACTAAACATTAGCAGTTTTTTTGACTGTACATTAGCACCGTAACCCTTGTCAACAGGGACTTTCAGAAGATTCTAATTTTCATATTTTGGTGCCAGACATTAGCAGAAAAAATTAGCAATCTACGCAGAGAAAAACAGATTTAACAAAAGTTTGTTTTTATGAATTTTGCAAAATATGTTTTACATTTGTCTTGATTTTTGTGATTTTATTAAGTATATTTATAATAAATGTAAGGAAAGGAATTTGCAAATGGTATCAGAAAGAATAGTTGGAAGACCACAATATATTGAACAATTAAAAAAATGGCAGAGCCAGACCGATTTGATAAAAATTGTAACTGGTGTCAGACGTTGCGGTAAATCCAAGCTGTTTTATCTTTACCAGATGGATTTAATTTTTGATAAGATCGCAGATGATAGCCAGATAATCAATATCAATCTTGAAGATCTTATGCAAACTCAAAAAATTGGTCTGGAATATGATGCTGAAAATTTTTTAACTGATTATAATAAACTCCTTGATTATATTATAAAACGTCTTAATCCCCAAAAGATGAATTATGTCTTTATTGATGAAATACAGTTATTGAGAGATTGGCAAAGAGTAGCAAATACCTTACGTCTGCAAAATAATGTTGATTTATATTTGACAGGTTCAAATGCGTATATGTTCTCAAGTGATTTGGCAAATCAATTAGGTGGTCGTTATGTTGAAATTAAAATGCAGCCCTTGTCATTTAAGGAATATTTTGGAGCATATTCTGATTTTGCTCAACATTTTGTGAAAACTAAAAAAGATATAATGGAATTAAATAATCCTATCGGTATTTATTCGCATTATATAAAGGAGAGTGGGTTCCCCAAAACGCTTAATTTGTTGTATGATAAACAGCTTATCAGTGATTATTTGCTGGATACAGTATACTTAAACACAATTCAAAAAGATGTTGTGAAACGGTTTAATATAGCCGATACAAACAAATTAGATGCGGTGGTTAAATATTTGTTTGATAATATCGGGTGTGAGACTTCTGTTCGTAATATTTCAAAAAATTTAGAAGCAAGCGGGCGTAAAATATCGGTTCCAACGATAGATACATATATCCAAGGTTTGGTGGATAGTTTCTTAATGTATAAATGTGAACGGTACGATATTAAGGGAAAACAGTATTTAGACAGTAATGCCAAATATTATGTTGCCGATATAGGTTTGCGGACAGCTTTACTCGGTATAAAAGATATGGATGCAGGTCATATTCTGGAGAATATTGTTTATTTGGAACTGATACGGCGAGGGTATGAAATATCTGTAGGTAAGTTGGTAAAAGGCGGCAAAAATATTGAAGTTGACTTTGTTGCAAAGAAAAGCGGGGGCTTGGTTGAATATTACCAAGTGGCTTTAAATGTGCTTGAATCTCAAATTTTACAACGTGAATTAGCTTCTTTAGAAGCTATAGATGATAATTATCCCAAGTTCTTATTGTCAATGGATTACGGTTCTGGCGAAAACAATGGTATCAAGCGTCTGAATGTTTTTGATTGGTTGTTACAAGAGAATTAGTAATTTAATATCATTTGCCTGACCAGGCAATGCGTACTTTTGCTTTTGAAATACATTTTTTGAAGCTAATTGCCTGTGTAAAACATTATTTTATTATTAGAGTTAATTATTGCATTTATTACGGCATAAAAAATCGTTTATGATGGTTTTATATAAAATATTATATTAGTTATGAAAAACTGTGCTAAATGCTTATTATTCTTGCATTTATAATAGATTGTAGTAAACTTAAATAAAATAAATAGTATAAAGATTATCAATGTCAGATAGTGGATCTCATACAGAAGTAATTTCTGCAGCAGCTAATTATGCTGGTTATGAATATCAGCATTATCATTTTTTGTGGAAACTTTTAAAACTGTATCCTGGAGAAACAGCAGGATTTGAAGTGAACGATGATGTTCATACAGAATTGAATGATGATTACCAAGTTTTAATTCAGGTAAAGCATTCTATACAAAAAAATCAAGATGGATCTACTGTTAATTTAACAACAAAAGATGTTGATTTATGGAAAACTTTATATAATTGGTCGTGTATTATAACCGATAGTGCTCAACAGAGAAGTATGGTTTCTGAGCAAATTAAGTTTTTAGAAAAGACAGATTTTATTTTAGCATCCAATAAAAGTTATTCAGATAATAATAAATTTATCGCTTTATTAGATTCTTTCAAGAATAAAGATATAAATGTTTCTAATTTTAAAGATGAAATAGAGAAATTAAAAACTCAGGGAAAAAATGCGTCCGTAAATAATTATATTGATAAATTTATTTCTCTTGATGATGATGTGTTATATTTATTTTTACATCAAATATATTTTGAATTGGGCATTACAGATATAATTGATGAGTGTAAAAAAGCAATTGCGACAAAGTATATCCCAAATGAAAAAGTAGACGAAGTTTTTAATATACTTGACTCTAAAATTCGTGAAAATAGTTATTATACAATTCTTGAAGGAAATAAGGTTCAAATCACATTTGAGGATTTTTGTAAAAAATATAGAATTATATTTGAACGGGCAAAATCGTCAGAGTTAAAAGAAACATATACAAAAGATGTTATTTTACCAGACAGTCTCTTAGAACAGACATTTGTAAGACAACTACTTGATATTGGTTATGTTAAGGAAGAAAATAAAGAATTCATTATTGATTACACCACTAGAAAAATAAATTTAGAGACACATTTGAAACGTTGGGAGATGAATGGTGAGATAATTTCAGAAGATATCCTGTGCCGGCATCTCGACTTCATCAAAAGGATTCTCATCAATAAACTTTTTTTGTTTCGCCCACATAAAGACAGAACTTAATGTTTGGATGTAATCGTTTTGCGTTTTTACGGAAAGTCGGGGAAGTGTTTCATCAACCTTTGCCATTTTAATTGCTTGTTGGATCGTTTTATTTGCCGTTTTGCCACTACCAAACCGACTGGGAATAAACGGGACGGTGTACACAAGTTCCTGCAAGTCATCGGCAGTAATTTGACGAATCACTTTGTCCTTACCGATTATATCAGCAAGCAAATTCATTTTGCTGGCAACTCTTTCTTTTGTTTCTTTGGATGTATTGTCTCTGCTTGGCGTTTGATTATACGCTTCGACAATTTCAGATAAAGTCATATCGGGTTTTTGCGGTTTTCGACTCTTTAAGGTTTCGTTGATAACAATTTGATTTTCGTATACACGATCAATCAATTCCGGTTCAACTTCACGGCGCACACCATTAAGATACTCGTAAATATAACGTAAGAACTGAATTTTTGCTCGCATAAAGGCATTTCTCATATCGAAAAGACTATCTTGTGATGGTTTGGGAGAAATACTTTCAAATAAATAAAGATTCATTTCTTCATCAATTACCGAATATTCATTATTGATATATCTTGTTTCGTAAAAATTAAGGTTTTCACGATAAAAACGTTTGTCTTCCGATGTGTTTTTTGATGTTTTTAATCGGTCTTTTTCAGTTTCAATTTTATCAATTAACCAGCTATAAGCCAATTTTTCAGCTTTTTGTTCATCATAATCGTAAATACTGGAGCGGATCTGATTATCTGCTTTTTCCTTTTCAAGAGCTTTTTGAATTTTTTGTTGTTGTCTGTGCCGTTCTTTTATTTCTTTAAATTTTTCATAGGTTTGATGGGACATATTTGCCATTGCATAAAAGTCATCCAGTTTGGCAAATTCTTCTTCCGTATAATGGCTAAAATCAACGGTATCTTTAATATCTATATCGTCTTCAAAGAAATCATCATCGTCATCATCAAGAATCTGGGCAAAATCAAGTGCTTTAGAGTTTTTCTCTTTTTGCTTATTGAGATCGTTTAATAATTTACGCCGAATAGACATAGTTTCAAGCTCCGCCCGCAGTTTAGCCAACTTATAATCCTTGGTATTCAATGATCTCCATATTTGTTTTTTACCGTATTTGGAAACCAAACACTTTGGAATTGTAATGATAGTATAGTAAGAGGTTTCTCGGTTGTAAAGTTTCATATCAGCCCTTTCTTAAAAAGGCTAACTTTTGATGATGACATTAGCAGCATTTTGATAAAAAAATTAGCACCCGACATTAGCAGGTGCTAAAAAATTGACTTTTTTATTGGTAAATTCCTTGTAAAATCAAAGTGTTACCTTGAATCTGGCTGGGGTGGCAGGATTCGAACCTACGAATGTCGGCACCAAAAGCCGATGCCTTACCACTTGGCGACACCCCATTAAAAAAACTGCCGTTTAAAACAACTCCAAATCATTTCTGGTGGCAGCCGCAATAACGCTAAAATGCTTGGGCAAGCATTTTCGGAATTATTTGCTCTATATCTATGCTAAAAAATCCATTATTGCAAGCATTTTATTTGGTTCTTTTAATTATTTTCTTCTTTTCCTCGCGGGCTTTGAGTTCATCCAGGTCCCGTTCCGTTGCGATTTTATCCAGAATGGTTTTAACAACCTTGTCAATATCCTTGTTTTCGCGGTAATCGGCGGGCAGGGCGAAATTGACCCTGCCGTCGGAAAGCAGTTTGACCGCCTGTTTTTTGTTTTTGCTTTTCGGCGTATAGACGGCGATGGCGTTGCCGTTTCTTTCTTTGACCAGTCGCATGGACGGAATGTCGGTCATTCCGTCGCCGAAATATATCATTCGTGTAAAAGGTATCGGGCGTTCGTCGTCAGGCATGAATTCGTTGACGGCGCGGTCTTCCAGTTTGCCGAGCCCTTTGTTGATTTTGGAAAGATACTGGGTTTTGGTCGAATAGTTAACAACCCTGGCCGGCCAGACCGGGCAGCCTTCCTCGTCATAAGCATAGCTGCAGCCGAATACGTCGGTAAAATATTTGCGGATGGAACAGCCCGCAATAATTTCTTCATATCCGGCGGAAATGATATAATGTTCGATTTCCAGATCCAAAGCCGCGCCGAAGCGGTCAATCCGCTCAAACCAGGTTTCGACGCCTTCAAAATATTCAATGTTCTGTCCGCAGCGAAAAAAGTTTTCTTTCGTCAGCTTGACGCCTTTTTCTTTGGCCGTTTTGGTAAAGTAATACATGCTGCCGGTAACCTGATCGGCACAGTTGTCGACGGACCATTGATTGGCTTTTTTCCAAAAGGCTTTCGGTTTCATGCCGAGTTCCGGAATCAGGCCGTAGTTCTGCATGTCGCAGGTGCTCAGCGTTCCGTCGAAGTCATAAATCAAAGCGACTTTGGTTGAATTCTTAGCCATTTTTGTATTATCTCCCTTGCTTTTTGAATTTAATTATACTACAACAAATAAGTTAAAATTTAATCAATATTTTATGGACAAGGATTTAGAAAATGGTTGCTAAAACAATGGATCAGCTTGTATCGCTGTGCAAACGCCGCGGGTTTATTTTCCAAAACGCCGATATTTACGGCGGTTTGCAGGGCGTGTATGACTACGGTCCGTTGGGCGTCGAGCTGAAGAACAACCTCAAAAGCGCCTGGTGGCGCGCCATGGTCTATGAGCGTGATGATATTGAGGGTTTGGACGCCGCCATTTTGACCAACCGCAAAGTTCTGCATTATTCCGGGCATGAAGACACTTTTTCCGACCCGATGACCGACTGCAAGAAATGCAAGGGACGGTTTCGCGCCGATCATATCAAAGACGGCAAGTGTCCGAACTGCGGCTCGACCGAGCTGACCGAGCCCCGTCCGTTCAATCTGATGTTTAAAACCGCCATCGGTCCGGTTGACGACGGTTCGGTTTTCGGCTATTTGCGTCCGGAAACCGCTCAGGCGATTTTTACCCAGTTCCGCAACGTCGTTGATGCCACTTCCCGCAAGCTGCCGTTCGGCATCGCCCAAATCGGCAAGTCTTTCCGCAACGAAATTACGCCGCGCAACTTCATTTTTCGCGTTCGCGAGTTTGAGCAGGCGGAATTGGAATATTTCGTTATGCCGGGCGAAGACGAAAAATGGCATGAATATTGGAAGGAAGCCCGTATCAAATGGTGGGAAGAGCAGGGGTTGAAGCGTGAAAATATCAATATTTATACGACTCCGAAAGAGGACCTCGCGCATTATGCCAAAGCCTGCTATGACATCGAATATCAGTTTCCGCACGGCATGGAAGAGCTTGAAGGCATTGCCAATCGTACTGATTATGACCTTGGCAACCATACCAAGGCGCAGGAGGAAATGAACCTGACGTCGCATTGTCATCCCAACCCGGATTCAACTCAGAAACTCTGCATTATGGACGACAGCAACAAATGGGTCGTTCCCTTCGTCATTGAGCCGTCCATGGGTGTTGACCGCGGCGTTTTGGCCGTCATGACCGAGGCTTACGAAGAAGAGGATTTGGGCGGAGGCAACAGCCGTATCGTGCTGAAACTCAAAAAACATCTGGCGCCGATTAAAGTTGCCGTTATCCCACTGAAGAAGAACAATGAGGCGATTATGAACAAATGCCATGAGATTAAGCAGAATCTGCTGAAACTCGGCATCGGCCGTGTCGCGTTGGAGAATACCGGCAATATCGGCAAAGCTTACCGCCGCCATGACGAAATCGGTACGCCGCTGTGCGTGACGGTTGACTTTGAAACGCTGGAAAATCAGCCGGAAAGCGTAACCGTCCGCGACCGTGACACCATGGAACAGCATCGCGTTAATATTGCCGACCTGCCGGCTTATCTCCGCGAATACTTCCTTTAAATAAAAGCCCCTCGGTGAGGGGCTTTTATTTAGTTTGTCAGAGCGTCGGTTTCGGCTTCGTCGCGAAGAATTTCGCCATATAATTCCATTCCGCCGTTTAAAATGTAAATATTGTCAAAGCCGCGGTTTTCAAGAATTCTGGCCGCCGCATAAGAGCCGGCACCGTAGCGGCAGTAAAGCACGACTTTCTTTTCGTGCGGAATGGCGTCAAGGTTGTTGCGGAGAGCGGTCAGCGGGATATTTACCGCGTTTTCGATATGTCCGGCGTCAAAATCCTGCGGAGTGCGGATGTCAATCAGCATAATTTCGTCTTTAAGTTCCAGCAGGTCTTTGTAATTAACGGTTTTGACGCGTCCGGAGAGAAGATTGTCCGCCATGGAGCCGAGATTGTTGATGACGTCTTTGCCTGCCGAAAACGGCGGCGCATAGGCAAATTCGGCATTTTCAAGCCCGGCGGCATGCATTCCGTTCTGTATGGCCAGAGCCAGAATGTCAATTCTTTTGCTGACGTTCCCTCTGCCGATTGCCTGAGCGCCGAGAATTTTGCCGTCGGCATCAAACAGCAGTTTAAGCAGCAGAAGTTCATTGTCCGGCATATAGGCAGAATGGTCAAAACCGTAAAGATTGAAATGTTTGTATGAAATGCCTGCCTTTTTCAGTTTTTCTTCATTGGCGCCGGCGGAGGCTGCCGTCATTTCAAATACCTTGATGATCGACGTGCCGAGGGCATATTCAAACCGGCTGTCCAAACCGCCCAGGTGGTCGGCAATGACTTTAGCTTCCTTTACGGCCAGCCCGGCCTGTGCCATTCGAACCGGTTGCCGCGTGATGAAATCCGTAACTTCGACGTCGTCGCCGGCGGCATAAATGTCTTTGTCCGAAGTCTGCATATGTTCGTCGACTTTGATGCCGCCGCTTTTGCCGATTTCCAAATCGGACATAATTGTCAGTTTCGGGTCGGGACGAACGCCGGTGGCAACAACGGCCATGTCGTATTCGATTGTCAAACCGTTGTCTAGCGTAACCCTGCTGTCGCCGAAATCGGTAAGGCGGCGGTTAAGGTAGAGCCTGAGACCTTTGCCGCGCAGATAATTATGCAGCGTGGCGGCCATATCGTAGTCAAGCCCCGGAAGCAAATGCGGCGAAGCTTCGACGATGGAAACCTTGAGCCCGAGGCGCATCAGGTTTTCGGCCATTTCGACGCCGGTATAGCCGCCGCCCGCAACCACGACATTCCGGGGCTGGTTATATTTGACAAAATCTTTGATTTTGTAAATTGATTCCAGATTGTTGACGGTAAATATCTGCTCGCCGAGAATGCCGTTGATGTCCGGTCTCAGCTGATAGGCGCCGGTGGCAATAATCAGCTTGTCATAACTTTCCGGTTCCCGGCCTTTAACCGTGACGCTTTTGTCTTTCCGGTTAATAAATTCGACTTCCGCGTTCAGGCGGCAGTCGATGTTGTATTTTTGTTTCATCTGTTCCGGCGTGGTGCCGATAAGCGCTTTGCCGTCTTCGACAATGCCGGAAAGCAAATACGGCAGGCCGCAGTTGGACAATGCCAGTTTACCGCTTTTTTCAAAAATGACGATTTCGTCATTTTCGTTCAGACGGCGCAGACGCGTGGCGCAGGCTGTGCCGGCCGCGCCGCCGCCGACAATGGCAATCTTCATCATTCTTCTCCCGGTTGTTTGTTTTTCTTCTAAATAAACATTGCCGGAACGATATCAAGCGCCGAAATGGGAAATTTTCAGCAAAATGACGCCGCTGATGATGAAAATGACGCCGAGCCAGCTGTAAAGGGTGGAACCGTCGCCGAAAACCAGAACGCCGAGCAGAAACGTTCCCATGGCGCCGATACCCGTCCAAACGGCGTAGGCGACGCTGATGGTAATATGTTTCTGTGCCAGATAAAGGAATGCGCCGCTCAGGGTCATGGCAGCCACCGAGAAGACGATCCAGACGATTTTATGCTCCGACAGATGCGCCATTTTAAAACCAAGCGGCCAGCCGATTTCAAACAGCGCCGCCGTAATCAGATAAATCCAGGCCATGTTGTTCTCCTTGCCGGATATATAGTCTTAAAAACGCGTAAAAAAAGAGCCGGAACAGCGTTTGGCTGTTGCGGCTCTTTTGGGGTTTTTAGTTTTTGCCAAGAGCAATGTTCAGAATGTCTTTGGCACTTTGAGCTTTCTTTATGCCGGTGTGGTCGATGCCCTGCCATAAAAACAGATGGTGTCGGTTTTCTTTCCAGATCGGGCAGGTAACAATGCCGAGACTGTCTGACAAGTGGCGGGGATTGTCGTCAATGAAGAAAACCTCGTCATATCCCGCCGCGGCTTGCCGCAAGGCGTCTTCCTTGGTCTGCTTCATGCCGACGCAAATGATTTTTTCAAAACAGTCGGCATAATGCTCTTCAATGTTTTTGCGCCGTTGTGCCGCAAAGTTCGGATCGCTGGAACTGATGATGGCCAGGTCGAAACAGCGGTCGCGCAGCTCAAACACCAGCTCGGGCATTCCTTTAATCGGCAGCAGGTTTCTGAAAGTCTGCGACTGATGAAAATAGTCTCCGAATTCCAGATACGGCTTGGGATCATGCAGAAAATCCCCGATGATGTTGTCCCAGTCTTCATCGCTTAATGACATGCCGTGATAATTGGCAAATACAGCTCTCATTGATGTCCACAGGTCTAACAAAACGCCGTCGACATCGAAAATAAATAATCGTTTCATGAGTATATATTTAAAAAGTAACACAATAGATACTGAGTTAGAAACTTATTATGTATTGTGTCAAAATTTTTGTCAAGAGTCGTCGATAACCTTTTTCAGACTGTCGTCGGCATAATATCCGGCGCGTACGGCTGCTTTGCGTATTTCCGGCGGTTTATCCAGATTTTTGCGCTCCAGGCCGATGTTCATTTCCTTGATTCTTGCCTCCTGCGCCAGCCATTCGGGATTCGTTTCTGCCGGGGCGGGACGGTTTTGCTTTTTGAAGTTCTTTAATCCCATGGCGGTCATCATTTCCCGGATGGCGGTCTGCTGCATATGCGTCAGTCCGCCGGTGCCGCCTTTCTTGCTGCGGGCTTTGCGGATAAGCGCCAGCCGCAGGTTGGTAAAAAAACGGTAACGAAAATTGAGCAGCGTCCGCCGGATAATGTGCGTAATGTCCGTATGACGCAGTTTCTGAAACTGATAGGTCTGAGCCAGCATAATTCCCTTGGTAATCTGCCGCTTCAGTTTTTCACGGTTGCGGTGCTCTTCAACCATGTAACAACGGCGGATTTTCTGTTTGAAAAGGAGTTTTCCCTCGTCGTCCGTGCCGCTATCATGACGCAGATGCCGCAAAGCCCTGCGGCGGGAAAACGTTTTGGAAATCAGCCTGATGACGGCCGCA
>OGRY01001040.1_pt1 | contig 21689 bp, 17 predicted proteins | sample 1553551 | NCBI WGS metagenome assembly OGRY01 (sample SAMEA2580101, study PRJEB22360) | human gut metagenome | biome: human gut; feature: human-associated habitat; material: faeces | place: Denmark | collected 2008/2010
ATAATAACGATTTTACCGTATTTCAAATTATCGATATTGAAATCATCGCCGATACCTGTACCGAGTGCTTGTATAATAGGTAACAACTTTTCGTTTGAGTAAACCTTGTCAATTCTTGATTTTTCAACATTAAGCATTTTACCCCAAAGAGGAAGGATTGCTTGGAAACGTCTGTTTCTGCCTTGCTTTGCACTGCCGCCGGCACTATCACCCTCGACTATAAACAATTCTGCGTAATCCGCACCCTCATCGGTACATCTTGCAAGTTTACCCAAAAGCGAAGAATTGCTGCTTGAGTTTTTACGCGATGCCTCACGCGCCTTTTTGGCAGCCTCACGAGCACGTGACGCGGTCAAAGTCTTTTCGATAATAATTTTTGCGATTTTAGGATTTTCCTCAAGGAATGCAGAAAGCTTATCGTTTAAAGCATTTTCAACCAGCGCTCTTGCCTCACTGTTACCAAGCTTTGTTTTCGTCTGACCCTCAAACTGTGCCTCGACAACCTTAACGCTGATTACTGCGGTAAGTCCTTCACGGGTATCTTCGCCCGATAGGTTAGGGTCTTTTTCTTTTAGTAAATTATTCTTTTTTGCGTAGTCATTTATGACACGTGTAAGACCTGATTTAAAGCCTGTTTCGTGCGTACCGCCTTCGCCTGTGTGAATGTTGTTTGCGAAGCTTAGAAGTGATTCTGTATATGATGTTGTGTACTGCATAGCAACTTCAACCATCATATCCTCACGCTGTGCTTCAAAGTAAATAATATCATCGTGAAGCGGGTCTTTGTTTCTGTTTAAGTATTGTACAAATTCCTTTATACCGCCTTCTGCGTGTAGAGTGACCGTTTCGGGATTTTCAACACGATAATCGGTAAACAGGATTTTTACACCCTTATTAAGAAATGCCTGTTCACGAAGTCTTTTTAAAAGTACATCGTAATCAAATTCAAGCACTTCAAAAATTTCGGGGTCAGGCTTAAATGTAATTTTTGTACCAGTCTTGTCGGTATCACCGATAACCTTTAGTTTACAAGTAGGCTTACCGCGTTCGTAACTTTGATAATGAACGTGTTCGCCGTCACTTACTTCTACTTCAAGATGTTCCGAAAGTGCGTTTACAACAGAAGAACCGACACCGTGCAAACCGCCCGATACCTTGTATCCGCCGCCGCCGAATTTACCGCCGGCGTGCAGGATCGTGAAAACAACCTCTACTGCAGGAATGCCCGCTTTGTGGTTGATTCCAACCGGAATGCCTCGTCCGTTATCGACAACCGTGATCGAGTTATCTTCGTTGATCGTTACTTCAATGTAGTCACAGAAGCCTGCCAGTGCCTCGTCCACCGCATTATCTACAATCTCGTAAACCAGGTGATGCAGACCTCTGGAAGAGGTGGAACCGATATACATGCCCGGCCGTTTGCGGACCGCTTCCAGACCCTCCAGAACCTGAATCTGCTCCGCGCCGTATTCCTGTGTTACTTTCGTTTCGTCAGACATATATGCCCTCCTGCGTGATATGCTCTTAATCTACTATGCTTCCGTTTTCTACCTGAATCGTTCTTCCCAATTTGGTAAACCGTCCCGGTTCGCAGCAGGTGATGAACACCTGTCCGGAGACGATCTTATTTAATACAAAGTCCTGCCGCCCGGGGTCAAGCTCGGACAGCACGTCGTCCAGCAGCAGAACCGGCTCTTCGCCCCATTCCCGCGCCATCAGCTCCCGCTGGGCAAGCTTCAAGCTGATGGCCGCCGTCCGGGTCTGCCCCTGAGAACCGTAGGCTTTCAGGTCGATGCCGGACAGGCTCACGGTAAAATCGTCCTTGTGGGGGCCTGTCAGGCACTGCGCCGTTTCCAGCTCCGCCCGGCTGTGACTTTGCAGATGGTCTAATAGGTTTTGTGTCAGTTCCGGGACAGGGGCGAAGGGGTCAATGACCGTGGAGACGGTCTTGTAGCTGAGGGTAAAATTCTCCGCTCCACCGGAAAACTGGTTGTGGTAATTGGCCGCGGCCTTGCCCAGACTGTCGTAAAACCGTGCCCGGTAGGAGATCAGCAGCGCACCCACCTGACACAGCCGGGTATTGTATTCCGGAAGAATTTCCAGAATACCGGGATTTTCAAAATGATCTTTCAGAATGCGGCTTTTCTGCTCCAGAATCCGGTTGTACTCCGTCAATGCCGCGTCGTAATTCGGCCGGAGGGCACACAGCGCCAGATCGCCGAACCGCCTCCGCTGGCTTGCTCCCATTTTCAGGATCATCAGATCTTCCGGGCAGAACAGCACCGTAGGCAGCACCCCGGCGATCTCCCCGGCGGTTTTCTTCTTTGCCCCGTTCAGCCACAGCTGCCGGGGACGGGAGCCGGGAAACAGAATCCATCGGATGCTCTGCTGCCGCTCCTGGGAGAAGACCGAGCCATCGATTTCCCCGAAATCTTCCTGAAACCGCACCATTTCCGAGGTTTTCTGCGCCCGGAAGCTTTTCCCGCTGCCAAGATAGGATATAGCCTCCAGCAGGTTGGTTTTTCCCTGGGCGTTGTCTCCCACGATCAGGTTGACGCCGGGGTCAAACTGCGCCGCAATTTCCCGATAATTTCGGAAAGATTGGAGCTTCAGCTCATTCAGATTCATGGGTGCAGATCTGGTACGCCTGCCCATCGCAGACAAACCGGTCGCCGGGGCGCAGCTTCTTGCCCCGCATCTGGCAGATCTCGCCGTTGACCAGAATCTGCCCCTCCTGAATCATCAACTTGGCCTCGCCGCCGGTTTCCGCCGCGTTTGCCAGCTTCATGGCGTCCTGCAATTTGATATATTCCGTGGTGATTGCCACGGGAATGGCGTTATCCTTCTTTTTGACGACTACTTTCATAGAAGACTCCTTTATTTAGCCGTTCTTGATCCGGACCGGCAGCACCATATAGGCAAAGTCTTCCTTCTCGTCCACGGGGGTCAGAACAATGGGGCTTAACCCGTTGGTCAGCTCCAGCGTGACCTCCTCCGAGGGGATCACCCGCAGGGCTTCCGCCAGATACCGGACGTTGAAGCCGATCTCCAGCTCCTGCCCGTCCCCGGCCAGAGAGCAGCGGTCCTCCGCCGCGCCGATGGTGGTGCTTGTGCGCATCAGCAGCTCCTGATTGCCGAACATGCAGCGCACAGGACTTTTGTACTTTTCGGACACGATCAGACCGACGCGCTCCACGGAAGACGCCAGATCACCAACATTTGCCACCATTTTGATGGGGCAGTTGGAAGGCACCACCCGCCGCCAGTCCAGAAATTCGCCTTCCAGCAGGCGGCATACCAGCGTGGCGTTTCCCACCTGAAACAGAATGTGCTTCGTACCCAGCGTAAAGGCCGCGTTATCCTCCACGTCCGTAAGGATTTTCTCCACTTCCTTCAATCCGGCGGCGGGAACCACGAAATTCAGCTCCCGTCCAGTGCCCTCCTCCGGGTGGAAGGTGCGCCGGGCAAGCCTGAACCCGTCCACGGCCACGGCGGTGATGGCGTCATTCGTTACCTCAAATTTCACACCGGTGTGAATGGGACGCCCCTGATTTTCGCTGACAGCGAAAATGGTGCCGGAAATCAGCTCCTTCAGCTTGTTCTGGGGAATATAAATTTCCCGTCCATCGCCCACGTCCGGCAGCTCCGGATAATCCTCGGCGGACTCGGCGGAAATGGTAAAGGAAGCGTACCCTGCCCGGATGGAGACTTTGTAGTTCTCGTCCACCACCACGGTCACCGGTCCCTCCGGCAGACGGCGGATGATATCGCCAAACAGCTTCGCCGGGAGGATGCACTGCCCCATGTCGGACACGTCCGCGTCGATTTCATAGGTAATGGCGGTTTCCATATTATAACCGGTCAGGCTCAGTCCCTGTCCGGCCTTGCAGAGGATTCCTTCGATGACGGACAGACTGCTCTTCTGCGCGACGGTACGACCCGCAATGTTCAGTCCCGTGACCAGCATGTTTTTTTCACAGGTAAAACGCATAGGTAAAATCCTTTCTTTCTGATTTTAATCAATATATCTCTCTATCAATAAGTTCAGGTAGTAATAACAGTGGTAGTACAAACTTATGTGGAAAAGTCCCTTTTTATTTAGTGCCGCAAGTCTTTTTTATCCACAGCCCAATGTGGATGATCCATCCCTTTTCCACAGGGCCTGTGAAGACCCAAACCGGGTGCAACTTATCCACAATCCTGTTTTCCACATTCCACAGGGCTTGTGGAGAAAATTTACAGGCAGGAATTGATGTTCGCGGTGATGTCCCGGATATTGTTCTGCATGGTGGTGTCTCCGTTTTTCAGCGCGACTTCGACTTTCCGGATGGCGTACAATACCGTCGAGTGATCCCGGGCGAATTCCTTGCCGATGTCCGGCAGACTCAGGTTGGTGAGCTTGCGGATCAGATACATGGCGATCTGCCGGGCTTCGGCGGTACCCTTGTTTTTCTGGGTGCCCCGGAGAAGCACCTCGTCAATGGAATAGAACTTGCACACCTGACTGATGATCAGGCTGGGCGTGGGCAGGGCGTTGCCCTCGCTCTTGAACATATCGTCGATGGCCCGGGAAATGTTGGGAAGATCCAGCGGCATATTGTTCAGATCCCGGTAAGCCAGAATCTTCTTGACCGTACCTTCAATCTGCCGGACGTTGTTGGTGACGTTGATGGCAATATAGTTGCACACATCGTCGGAAAGGTTCAGCCCCAGATTTTTGGCCTTGTTTTTCAGAATGGCCATACGGGTCTCATAATCCGGCGGCTGGATATCCGCCAGCAGGCCCCACTCAAACCGGGTCTTCAGCCGGTCCTCCAGCGTCAGCATATCGCTGGGCTTGCGGTCGGAGGTCATGACGATCTGCTTATGTTCCTCGTAGAGCTTATTGAAGGTATGGAAGAATTCTTCCTGGGTGGATTCCTTACCGGCGATGAACTGCACATCATCAATCAGAAACAGGTCGGCTTCCCGGTATTTGCTGCGGAATTCAATATTTTTGCCGTTCTGAATGGCGGCAATCAGCTCGTTGGTAAATTGATCGCCCTTGATGTAGACGATGTTGGCGTTAGGGTTTTCCTTGCGGATGCCGTTGGCGATGGCATACAGCAAGTGGGTTTTGCCCACGCCGGGAGGGCCATAAAGGAACAGGGGATTGTACACCTGCCCCGGCGTTTTGGAAACGGCGATGGCTGCGCTGTGAGCGAAACGGTTGGAGGGGCCGACAACGAAGTTGTCAAAGGTAAACTGGGGATTGAAGTCCATGGAAGAAACGCTTTTCCCCTTCTGTTTGAAGGCGTCCAGCTCTTCGTCACCGAAGACCATCAGCTTCGCGTCGGAATTGAACACTTCCTTCAGCGCGTCCTGAATGTAATCGGTGCAGCGGCGGCGGATAATCTCCCGGCGGAAATCCGAGGGGGAGTACAGAATCAGATTGTTCTCGTTCAGCTCCACCACCTCGGCATCGTCGAACCATGCCGAAACGGTGACAGCCCCCAGCCGCTCTTCCATATGGCTCAGAACCTTTGCCCACACATAGGCAGATGAATACATAGGGCAGCTCCTTTCATAACTCTTTTGAGGTAAAAACAGTAGAAAACGCTCGATTTTTGCGTATAATCTCTCAACCTAAATTTTATCACATTTCCACAGAAAAAACAAGGCTTTTTTGTTGAAATACAATCAATTCCCGAAAGGGACACCGAAAGATAACAGAATCGGACAAAGTGTGTCCGACCCGCCGCCCAAAGCGGAAAATCCATCCATATCTGTTTTCCCAAGAAAGGCAAATTTCGTCGAATTATACCTTGACCCGTGGACAAATCTATGCTAGAATCGAAAATTAAGAACCCGGCAATGGCCGTAGGATTCAGAGGAGTTCTGTATGAAAAAGGTCTGGACATATCTAGTCATTGCCTTCATTGCGCTGCTGGCGTCTGTCAATTACGAGCTGTTTGTTTTCCCCAACCAGTTCGCCCCCTCCGGTATCAACGGTATCTGTACCATGATCCAGTACGTCACCGGCGTCAGCGTGGGTTATCTGAGCCTGTTTATCAATATCCCTCTGGCAATCTGGTGCTATTTCGAGGTCAGCAAGCCCATGGCCGTCCGCAGCATGGTCTACGTGGTCACGTTCTCTCTGGGACTGCTGATTCTGGAAAAGGTGGACCTGTCTGCCTTCGCCTACGTCACGGAAAACGGCACCAGCAAAATTCTCGGCCCCATGGTCGCGGGCGTCATTCAGGGCTTTGTGTACTCCATTCTCATCAAGGCCAGCGCCTATACCGGCGGCACGGATTTCGTTTCCGCCATTGTCCATAAGCATCACCCCAACCGGCCGTTTTTCGGCATGAGCTTCGCCATTAACTCCGCCATTGCCATCGTCAGCTATTTTGTCTACGGCTGCCAGATGGAGCCGGTGATTTTGTGCATTCTCTATAGCTTCATGTCCACCACGGTGGGCGACCGGCTGATGAAGTCCGGCCGGGAGGCCATCTGCTTTGAGATCATCACCAATTCCCCCCAGGAGGTTTCCAGAGAGCTGATTGACCGCCTTCACCACACCGCGACCTTCCTCCCCGCAAAGGGCATGTACTCCGGCCGGGAAACCAGCGTGCTTCTGTGCGTGGTCAATAAGACGCAGGTGGCGCTGGTCAGCCAGATCGTCCACAAGTTCCCCCATACCTTCGCCATCGTCCACCCTGTAAGCGAGATTCTGGGCAATTTCAAGAACCTCAGCTCCTCCGGCAAGGAAGTGGTGGAGGTTCTGGACGCGGGGGACAGAAAAACTTTGTAAGACAACACCGCGCAGTTGCTTTTTGGGATTGCGCGGTGCAGTTATACATTCAAGTAATCTATTTTACTATAGGAGGTCATACCAATGGCGTATTACTACCCGGAACCCAGCCACACCTTCAGCGAGTATCTTCTGATTCCCGGCTACACCTCGGAAGACTGCATTCCCAATAATGTCAGCCTGAAAACGCCCCTCGTCAAGTACCGCAAGGGCGCGGAGGAACCGGCAATTTCCCTGAATGTGCCGCTGACGTCCGCCGTCATGCAGTCCGTCTCCAACGATACCCTTGCCATCGCACTGGCAAAGGAAGGCGGCATCAGCTTCATTTTCGGTTCTCAGTCCATCGAGAATCAGGCAGCCATGGTGGCGCGGGTAAAGGGCTATAAGGCCGGTTTCGTCACCTCCGCTTCCAATCTGACCCCGGAAGCTACCCTCGCCGACGTGCTGGCGCTGAAGCAGCGCAACGGCTTCTCCACCGTGGCCATCACCGAGGACGGCACCGCCAACGGTAAGCTGCTGGGCATCGTCACCAGCCGTGACTACCGCGTCAGCCGTATGGACCCCACCGACAAGGTCAAGAACTTCATGACCCCCCGTCAGAAGCTGGTCACCGCTCCCGCGGACACCACGCTGAAGGAAGCCAATGACATCATCTGGGAGCACAAGCTCAACAGCCTGCCCATCGTGGACGAAAATGACCACCTGCTGTATTTCGTGTTCCGGAAGGACTACTCCTCCCACAAGGACAATCCCCTGGAGCTGCTGGACAACAAGAAGCGCTATCTGGTAGGCGCGGGCATCAACACCCGTGACTACGCCACCCGCATTCCCGCCCTGCTGGAGGCCGGTGCGGACGTGCTGGTGGCGGGCAGCGCCATCTTTGGCGCCGCCGACCCCGCCGCGGCCGTCCGTGCGATGGCAGCTCTCTGAGAGGGGACTGCCCATGGATGAAGCATTGATCCGGCTGCAGGAGGAAGAACTCCAGCGCACCGGCAGATACTATAAGCACATCTGCTTTCTCTGTGTGCCGCTGCTCTGCGTCTCCTGCTACCTCTACGGCCTGCGCCCGCTGCTGCTCTGCTGCTTTGCGGTGCTGATGGGCAACCTGTGCGACCGGCTCATCTCTCTGCTGCGCCGCCGCGTCTATCAGGCCGGGGATTATTCCAACGAGAGCTTTGCCCTCGTCATCACCCTGCTGATGCCCGCGACGGTGGACTGGTACGTCCTCGCCGCCGCCATTCTGGCCGGTGCTCTCATCGGCAAAGAGGTCTTCGGCGGCTATGGCAGGCACCCCCCCCCCCCCCCCCCCCCGAGAGGAAGAGCTACCCCTTCCACCCCGCCGCCGTGGGCTACGCGGTGGCGGCAGTGTCCTGGCCGGAGCAGGTCTTCCGCTATCCGGCCCCATACGCCAATATCCCGCTCTGGGACGCCTCCGGTGTGGCAACATCCAGCACCATCTCGGACACCCTGCGCAGCGGCGGCCTCATCAACATCAGCGCCCTGTCGCTGGTGCTGGGCGAGTATGCCGCCCCGATGGGGACCGGTGCAGCCATCGTGCTGGCGGCCTGCGGCCTCTTCCTCTGGATGCAGAAGGATGTGCGGCTGAGCGCCTCCCTGAGCTTCCTCATCACGGCGGGCCTCATCGTCTTCTTCTTCCCGCGCCAGCTGGGCCTGACGGAGGGGACCGCCTTTACGGCGGGCCTTGTGTTCCGCCTGCGCTGTGTGCGCGACGAGATGCTGACGGGCGCGATGCTCTTCAGCGCCGTCTTCCTGCTCAATGAGCCCTACACCTGCGCCCACCACCGGCTGGGCCGCATCCTCTACGGCGTCATGGTGGGAGCCTTCACGATGGGCTTCCGCTACTTCGGCGTCTATGAGACGGGCGTCTGCTTCGCCATTCTGGCGGTCAACAGCATCTCCGGCTGGCTCGACCGCACCGAAGTCCGCCTCTATGAGCTGATAAAGAGCGGCAGAAACTTCAAAGAGAAGAAGACCGGAAAGGGGGATGCGGAATGAAACGTCATGCTGCAGAACTCCTCACCCGGGACCCGGAAAGATTCTTCCACCATGACCGCGTCTTTCTGAATAACCCTGTGGTCATGCAGGGCATGGGCCTTGCGCCGCTGGTCGTCCTTGCGACGAGCGGCCAGAACGCCCTGATGCTGGCCGTGGCCGTGGCGCTGCTGCTGACGCCCTCCCGGATGCTGGCCTGCCTGCTGAGCCGCCTGTTCCCCCTGCGGGAGGAGCATCCGGCCAACGCAGAGCTGGAAAAGAAGCTGCTGCCCCGCAGCATCCTCTATTCGGGCAGCGCGGCAGTGGTCTATCTGGCGGCGTACCCCATCCTGAACCAGCTGTTCGGCGTGAGCCTGCTGGTGCTGGGCATCTATCTGCCCATGCTGGTGGTGGAGCCGCTGCTGACCTACCGCTTTGGCCGCGTGCAGGAGACGATGAAAAAGGCCGTCTCCAAGGGCATCCGCATCACCGTCGGCTACGGCCTGCTGCTGCTTTTGCTGGGCTGTGTGCGCGAGTGGCTGAGCGCCGGCACGGTGTTCGGCCATGTGCTGAGCCGTCCCGTCCTGCCCATGGCCAGTATGCCGGCAGGCGGCTTCATCGTGCTGGGCGTGCTGTGTGCCGTCTGGCGCACGCTGGCCGGGAAGTACAAAAACTATCTGACATCGGAGGCCCGCGGCCTCATGGCGGTCTACCGCCAGAAAGAGGGGGAGCCTGAGGATGAATGATGTGATGCAGGCCGTCGGCGTATTTTTCAGCTATGCCGTGCTGGCCGTCTTTGCACAGAACGCGGTGTTCACCCGGGGCCTCGGCGTGTCCCGCCTCGTCCAGCTGGTGGGCGACGAGCGCACCAGCAGCGGGTGGTTCGCCCTGCTGCTCTGTGTCACGCAGGTGCTGGTGGCTCCGCTGGCGTTCTATGCGGGCGGCTTCATCGCCGCCCAGCCCAACCCCGCCCAGCTCCGTCCGCTGGTCTTTCTGGCCTGCGTGGCGGTGGTGAGCCTGTTTGAATTTATCGTGCTCTGGGCCGCACGGGGCAAGCGCCACGGCGGCCAGCTGCTCCGCATCCTGTCGCTGGCGGCGGTCAACAGCGGCGTGCTGGGTACGGTGCTGGTGGAGCGCACCCAGAGCTTTACGCTGGAGCAGAGCATGGGCTTCGGCCTCGGCAGCGGCCTGGGCTATCTGCTGGCCGTCATGCTGGTGACGGAGGCTGACCGCCGTCTGCGCAGCGAGGCCATCCCGGAGGCGTTCCGGGGCCTGCCCATCACGCTCATCTACATCGGCGTGCTGGCGCTGGCTATCTATGGTTTTACGGGCCACTCGGTGATCCTGTGAGGAGTGCAGGAGAAAGGGACGATCATGGCAAAGTATAAAAAGGTCAAGCGGTATCACCGCAGTTTTTACAGCCCCGGCATGTGGGTGAAGAAGGCCGTCGGCATCATCGTGCTGGTGGCCGTGGTGCTGGTCGTGGGCTGGCTGGCCGCGCCCCATGTGCTGGACTGGGCTACCCACACCTGGTACACCGTGGTGCGCAACCGTGACCTCTCGGCCTCGTCTGAGACGACGGCGTCCAGTGCGGCCGCTTCGTCGGAAGTGACGGCAGAGCCTGCCGCTTCCTCGGAGGTGCGGGCGGACTCGGAGCCGGCTGCACCCGCAGGCGTCATCATCGAGGGCAGCTGGGGCGTTCTGGATACGGCTGCGGCAAAGGATGAAGCTTCCCTGCGTGCCGCCGCCCGGCAGCTGGCCCAGCAGGGCGCGGCCTACGCCGTCGTCACCCTGAAGGACAGTGCCGGAAATATCCTGTATCCCTCTCAGGTGGCTGCTGCGGCAGGCAGCATCGAGGGGGCGTCCCTTGACCCGGCCCTCATCGCCTCGGTGCTCAAGGAGAACGGCCTTGTGCCGGTGGCAAAGCTGGCGGCCTTCCGCGACCCCATCGCGGCCCGCGCCGACCGCAATATGGCCATCGGCTACACCGGGCAGGCTTACCTCTGGCTGGATAATAAGGCGTCCGCCGGCGGCAGCCCCTGGCTCAACCCCTATTCCGACGAGGCCGTCCGGTTCATCGGCGACCTCATCGGCGAGGTGCAGAGCATGGGCTTTGACCATGTGCTGCTGGAGAACGTCCAGTTCCCCTCTGCCCAGAACGGCAAGCAGGACTTCGGCTCCACCGGCGGGCGCGACCGCAGCGCCCAGCTGGCTGCGGACATCGCCGCATGGGATGCCCGCTTTGAGGGCAGCGTGACCCTGTGGTACGGTTACTCGCTGGGTCAGGTGACGGACGGCGCTTCCACCGTGGGCGGCTCCGCGACGGCACTGGGCGTCAGGAACCTCGTGGTCGAAGTTCCCGCAAAGCAGACCATGGACGATACCGCCCGCAACGAGCTGCGGGACACCCTGTCGGCTTCCGGCGTGGAGCATGCCGTGTTCTGGGACGATGCAGCGGGCATTTTCCAGTGAGAACGCTCCATTTGCTGTTGGTGATTTATGTGAGAGGGAGGAATGTGTTATGAAAACTGCATCCTGCTTTGGTCCGGCCCACATCCTGCTGCCCGGGGAGAATATCCCTCTGGAAAAGTGGGGCTGCGTGGCCTGTGACCAGTTTACCAGCGACCGCGCCTACTGGGAGCAGGCAGACGCCGTTGTGGGCGGCTGCCCCAGCACCCTGCGGCTCATCCTGCCGGAAGTCTACCTCGAGGATAAAGACGCGGCCCAGCGGGTGGAGAACATCCACGCCGCGATGGACGAGTACAGCCGCGACGTGCTGACCCGCGCCGTGGACGGCTTTGTCTACGTCGAGCGCACCGAGCAGAGCGGCCGGGTGCGTCAGGGCCTCGTGGGCAAGATAGACCTCGAGGCTTACAGCTACGAGAAGGGCGCCCGCCCGGCCATCCGGCCCAGTGAGCGCACCGTCACCGAGCGCATCCCGCCCCGCATGGCCGTGCGCCGGGGTGCGGCGCTGGAAACGCCCCATGTCATGATGCTGGCCGACGACCCCGGCTGCACCCTCGTCGAGCCCATCGGCGCGCACAAGAGCGAGCTGAAAAAGGTGTACGAGGGCGAGCTGATGCAGGGCGGCGGCCACATTGCAGGCTGGGCCGTGGAAGATCCTGCGATGCTGGCGCAGATCGATGCTGCACTGGCTGCACTGGGCAGTCAGGAGGCTTTCGACGCCAAGTATCCCCAGGCCAGGGGCGCAGCGCCCCTGACGCTGGCTGTGGGCGACGGCAACCATTCGCTGGCCGCAGCCAAAGCCTGCTGGGAGGAGCTGAAAGCCACCCTGACCCCTGAGGAGCGGGAAAGCCATCCCGCCCGCTGGTGCCTGGCTGAGGTGTGCAACGTCCATTCGCCTGCGATCGAGATCGAGCCCATCCACCGCGTCCTCTTCAATGTGGACTGCGGCGCGGTGCTGCTGGCCCTCATCGCGTGGAGCGACTCCAACATGGCCGGCATCTGCTTCGGCGACTCGAAGCAGCAGGCCTTCACGCTGGCCGGCCCCCATGTGTCCAACGTCCTCAGCTTCGAGGACCCCGTCGCCCCGCTGACCGTCGGCACGGTGGACGAATTTATCGAATACTTTATGGCCCGCCACAGCGAGGCCCGGGTGGATTACGTCCACGACGAGCCCGCCGTCCGCGCCCTGACCAGACAGGGCGGCGTGGCCTTCCTGCTGCCGCCCTTCGAGAAGAGCGATTTGTTCAAAGGCATCGTGATGGGCGGCGTGCTGCCCCGCAAGACCTTCAGCATGGGCCATGCGGAGGAAAAGCGGTATTACATCGAGTGCCGCAGAATCAAAGAATGACCAAGGAGAACCATGACTTTTAACGATTTGAAACTGTCCGCCCCCCTGCTCAAGGCTGTAAGCGAGGCAGGCTATGAGACCCCCTCGCCCATCCAGGCTTCGGCCATCCCGCCGGTGCTGGAAGGGCGCGATCTGATGGGCTGCGCCCAGACCGGCACCGGCAAGACCGCTGCCTTTGCGCTGCCCATGCTCGACCGGCTGAGCACCGCCGCCCCCCGCAGGAAGGGCGCTGTCCGCGCCCTCATCCTCACCCCCACCCGTGAGCTGGCCCTCCAGATCGGCGAGAGCTTCGACGCCTACGGCAAGTACCTCAAACTGCGCAGCACCGTCATCTTCGGCGGCGTGGGCCAGGCTCCGCAGGTGGAGGCCATCCGAAAGGGCGTGGACATCCTCATCGCCTGCCCGGGCCGTCTGAACGACCTCATCGGACAGGGCCATATCGACCTGTCGAACCTCGAGGTCTTCGTGCTGGACGAGGCCGACCGGATGCTGGACATGGGCTTTGTGCATGACGTGAAGAAGGTCATCGCAAAGTTGCCCGCAAAGCGCCAGAACCTGATGTTCAGCGCCACCATGCCCAAAGAGATCGAGCAGCTGGCCGCAGGCATCCTGCACGACCCCGCCTTCGTGAAGGTGGACCCCGTGTCCAGCACGGTGGAGCGCATCGACCAGAGCCTGTATTTCGTCGAGAAGGGCAACAAGAAGTTCCTGCTGCCCTGGCTCATCAAGAACCTGACCCCGCCGGTGCAGAATGCACTGGTGTTCAGCCGCACCAAGCACGGCGCGGATAAGATCGCCCACGATCTGACCAAGCAGGGCATCACCGCCGCTGCGATCCACGGCAACAAGAGCCAGACCGCCCGTGTGGCGGCGCTGGAAGGCTTCAAGGAGGGCAAGACCAGGGTGCTGGTGGCCACAGACATCGCCGCCCGCGGCATCGACATCAGCGAGCTCTCCCATGTGTTCAACTACGACCTGCCCGAGGTGCCGGAGACCTACGTCCACCGCATCGGCCGCACCGCCCGCGCGGGCGCAGACGGCACGGCGGTGAGCTTCTGCGCACCCGAGGAGATGGAATATCTGGCCGGCATCGAAAAGCTCAACCGCCGGAAGATACCGGTGGTGTCCGGCCACCCGTGGGACGGCGTACCCGCCCCCGTAAAAGCAGCCCCGCCGGTGCGGGGCCGCAAGCCCAAGGCCGAACAGCCTGCCCCCGAAAAGGCCGAAACTCCCAAGGCGGAAAAAGCCGCCAGACCCGCTGCGCCCGAAAAAAAGAGTGCGGCCAAGCCCTCTGCGGCAAAAAAGCAGAAGGCCCCCAAAATCGAAGCAAAAGAGGAACCACTCATGGATGATAACAAGCGCACTCCCGGCGGACGCGACAACAGCCGCCGTAACAATAACAACCGCCCCCGCCGTGAGGGCAATGCCCCCGCACAGGGCGCAGGCCGCGGCAGCAACGCCCAGCCGAAGTTCGACCCCCACTTTGTGAGCGCCCCGGAGGCCACCCCGCTCCGTTCTGCCAAGAAGAACGCTGCCGCCCCCGCCGCTCCGGCCCAGACCATCCCCACCGCGATGCAGAACCGCCAGCCCGCCCAGCGCAGCGAGAACAATGGCCGCAATGGTGCAGGCCGCAGCCCCCGCAATGAGCGGAACGACCGCAGCGCCCGCCCGGCTCAGCCTGCCCAGCAGAACAGCCAGCGCAATGAGAACCGCAATGGCCGCAGCAGCAGCCGCAATGAGCAGAGCAGCGCAGGCCGTGCGCCCCGCGCCCCCAAGGCAGAGCAGTCCGGCCGCAATAACCGCAGCCGCAGCAATAATGTCCCGACGAAGGACGAAGACCCGGGCCTTGTGCTCATCAGCCGCCGCCCGCCGCAGCAGAAGTTCACCAGCTTTGAGGAGTATATGAACGCCCACGGCGGCGCGACGGCTCCCATCGAGGACCACAGCGAGGAAGTGTGATGGCAGAGGGATTCGCCCCGTGGTGCTGCCCGCTGTGCGGCGCACCGCTTACCGGGGATAACGCACTGAAATGCCCCTCTGGCCACAGCTTCGACCGGGCCAAAGAGGGCTACTGGCATCTGCTGCCGGTGCAGAACACCCGTACCAAGGCCCCCGGCGACAGCAGGGAGATGGTCGCTGCCCGCCGCGCGTTCCTGAGCGCGGGCTACTACGGCATCTTCGGGCAGGCGCTGGGAGAACTCTGCCTCGAGTACGGTCAGCCGAAAGCCGGAAAGCCGCTCCATCTGCTGGACGCAGGCTGCGGCGAGGGCTGGTATGACCGGTGCATCGCAAAGCAGTTCGAAGAGGCGGGCCGTCCGCTGGAACTGGCCGGTTTTGACATCGCAAAGCCTGCCGTGCGTCTGGCTGCGAAGGCTCTGCCCTCGGCCCGGTACGCCGTGGCGTCCAGTTTCCATCAGCCGGTGCGCACAGGCTGGGCGGATGTGCTGCTCAACTGCTTCTCGCCCTTCGCGCAGGAGGAGTTTCTCCGTGTCCTGCGCCCCGGCGGACGGCTCATCTACGCCGTGCCGGGTGCAGAGCATCTCTTCCAGATGAAGGCCGTCCTCTACGAAAAGCCCTACAAGAACCCGGTGCAGGAAGTGGAGTATCCGGGCTTTGAAGCCATCGGAGAGCGGGAAGTCTCCGGCAGCATCACGGTGCCTGCCGGGCAGCTGGAAGCTCTCTTCGCCATGACGCCCTACTACTGGAAAACGCCCCGGGACGGCGCAGCCCGTCTCGCGGCACTGCCGGAATTGACAACGGACATCTCGTTCCGGTTCCTCGTATTTGAAAAGAAATAAACGAAAAAGGCATCTGCCGTGTGGCAGATGCCTTTTTCGCTTTATGAGTACATCAGACAGGAATGGAAGTTGGTTACTTGTCGTCCTTCGGTTCAGATGCTTTCTGGGCCTTGGGCAGCAGGTTTGCACGCTCGAGGGCCGGGTGCAGGGCCAGATAGAGGATGACGACGCAGATGGTGGAGGCCACGCTGTTCACGAAGGTGACGCCGCCGGTGATCTTGGTCAGAGCCTTGGCGATGGTGTACTCCTGGCCGAAGATGTAGACATTGCGGAAGTAGCCGAGGAACGGGTCGGTGAAGACATTCAGCAGCAGGCCGGAGGCGGCTGCGACGATCACCTTGGCCAGATAGCCGGGGGCGTGCTTGTCCAGCTCACGGAGCTTGAACACCTTGTGAGCGACCGCACCGCAGGTGATGCCGATGATGAACTTCAGGACGAAGGTGGTGACGGCATAGCCCGGGTCACCGGCCAGGATGTCGGCCAGAGCCAGACCGATGGCACCGGCCAGACCGCCGGATACGCCGTCCAGCAGCAGGGCGGTCAGGGCGGTGAAGGTGTTGCCCAGATGGAACGAAGAGCCGCCGTAGAACGGCACACGGAAGAACAGGTAGGCCACGAGGCTCAGCGCGGCCATGACGCCGGTGAGCGCCAGCTCGTGGACGGTGAAGGTGCGCTTATACAGCACACTTGCAAAGACGATAACGATGACGACGACTGCCAGCAGCAGCCACATTGCGGTTGTTGACATGATTTTCCCTCCCGATTTTACGAAATACCCACAAAACCGATTGACTTTTTTGGTTCTTGCGGGTATGCTCCTATTATACGCAAAACTGGCACTGTGCAAATACCCAGAACAAAGATTTTTTATGGGTTCAGTTTGGCGCACTGCCCGAAAAGGAGGGGCTTTTTATGGTCCATTTGACGACAGCGCTGGACGCGGCGTCCGGTGTGCCGCTCTACGAACAGCTCTACCGCAGTCTCGCCGCCGAGATGCGGACGGGGGCGATCTCGGCCGGGACCCGGATGCCCGGCAAGCGGCGGCTGGCGGCAGAGCTTTCCGTCTCGGTGAACACGGTGGACGCGGCCTATCAGATGCTGGCGGCGGAGGGCTATCTGGAGGCGCGGGAGCGCAGCGGCTTTTATGTACAGGAATATCTGGCCCTGCCCGAGCGGACAGAGTCCGCCGCGCCGCCCCAGCCCGAGGCAGCGCCAGCGCCGGAGCAGCCCGTCCGCTACGACCTCTCCACCCGGGGCGTAGACCCGGAGCTGTTTCCATTCCGCACATGGGCGCGGCTGCAAAAAGAGCTGCTGTACTCTTCGCCGGAGCTGCTGACCCACGGTGACGCCCAGGGCGACCTCTCGCTGCGGCAGGCGCTGGCCGAGTACCTCGAGGAGTACCGCGGTGTGCGGTGCGGCCCGCACCAGCTCGTCGTTGGCGCGGGTCTCGAATATCTGCTGGGTCTGCTGGCCCCGCTCCTGCCCGGGCCGGCGGCGGTGGAGAACCCCGGCTATCCCCGCGCCCGGCAGGTGCTGGAGAACAACGGCGTCTCCTGCTGTTGTCTGCCGGTGGACGAGGATGGGCTTTCCATCCGGGCGCTGTCAGAGTCGGGGGCGGCGGTGTGCTACGTCACCCCCAGCCACCAGTTCCCCACGGGCGTCACCATGCCCGCCGGACGCCGGGCAGAACTGCTCCACTGGGCGGCACGGCGTCCCGGACAGCGGTACATCATCGAGGACGACTACGATTCCGAGTTCCGTTTCGACACCCGGCCCCTGCCCAGCCTGCAGGGGATGGCGGGGGCCGACGGGCCGGTGGTCTACCTCTCCACCTGCTCCCGCAGCCTCGCGCCCAGCATCCGCATCGCCTACATGGTGCTGCCGGAGCAGCTTCTGCCCGCATGGCACGCGAAATACGCCCTCTACTCCGGCACGGTGAGCCGTTTTGAGCAGCAGACACTGGCGCGGTTCATCACCGGCGGTTACTTCACCCGCCATCTGGCCCGGGAGCGGGTGGCCTATAAGGCCCGGCGGGACGCCCTGACAAAAGCCCTGCGGGAAGCCTTTTCGCCGGAAGAACTGCACCTCACCGGCCTGCACACCGGCCTGCACTTGCTGGCCGAGCTGCGCGACCCGCCGCCGGACGATGCTCTCCGGGCCGCCGCTGAGGCTGAGGGCGTCCGGCTCAGCCTCCTGAGTGACTATGACCTCACCGGCGGCGGGACCGCTCTGGGCGGGACGCTGGTGCTGGGTTACGGCTCGCTGGCCGACGAGAGCTGTGCCTCAGTGGGTGAGACGTTGAAGAGGGTCTGCACGGCGGCGTGGGAGTCGTCGGTAAGGGTGTAGCATTCGCCGTCCCACCCGCCGGGCAGGGCCTCGGTGTGGATGGCGGCAGAGCGGTCAGCGAGAAATTCCAGCGTGTCATCTAAGATGAGCAGGTCCTGCGCCGTCAAATCGGTGAGCAGGCTCGAGCTGTGAGCCCGCAGGGCGTCCGGCAGGGCAGCGGGCAGAAGTTCCAGCTCCTGCCGGAAAAAGGCGTCCCACACCGCCGCCCGGGCGGCGGCTTTGTGGGCGGGCGGGACAGTGTCCTCCATCCCGTTGAGCAGTTCTTCTGCCTCCCGGGCCGAGACGGCCTGCACATTGGAACTGCACCCGGTGAGGGCCAGCTCCTCGGCGGTCAGCGCTCCCGAAAAACCCACCCGCAGCATCCCGTACCGGTCGGCGATGGCTTGCAGAACGGACGGCGCAAGGGCGAGATAGTGGGTGTCCTCGGGCAGGGAGAGAGCTGAGAGAAGTGCTTCCCGGCAGCGGGCCGGGCCGGCGGCGCGGTAGCAGTCGGAGAGGGCGGTTTTGTCCGCTCCGAAGGGTACGGTCAGCTCCCCGGGCAGTGCCAGCGCATGGATGCAGTTCTGACTGGCATTCAGGTAGAGCAGCAGAAAGCCGGGTGCTGTCGTCTCGGTGGGGGCGATGCAGACCAGCAGACTCAGGCGGTTCTCTTCCTTCGGCTGACGGATGGCGACGCCGCTCTGAGGCCGGGAGGCCAGTCTTGTCCGCAGAGAGCGTCGGGTGAGCAGCACGGTGCCGCCCACCAGCGGCAGCAGCACCAGCAGCGCCGCCAGCAGTGCGGCCCAGAAGGGCCTCCAGCCTTTTTCTTTCATCGCCTATTTCCCCTCCATAAAAAAACTGCATAAAGCATGGCCTGATGGGGGAACCTTTATGCAGAAAAGGAGGGAAATGCTATGAAATTCGATGATACCCCCAGCAGGGAAGAGCGGGAGGACTTCTGGCTCGACCTCGGCCCGGCCAGTGCCTACGAGGGGCTGGACTGCTGTGAGACAGCCCGCCGCGACGGCGACGCCAGCCCGGACGGCCTTGCCCATGGTTTCGAAGGGGCCGAAAGCCCGGAAGACCTCGTGGCCCCGCCCGACGACGACCCGGACAGCGAACCGGTGCCGCATCTGCCGCCCCAGCTGAAAGCGCTGGAGTGGCTGGACACGATGGGCAGTCCCGATGATGTACCGCCCATCGACCGATAAAGGACGGGAAAAGTCATACCGTAATAAAATTCACCTTCTGGTATGAAAGATGAAACTCGGGAATAAAATGCGGTAAAAGGCTTGCCAGGAAGCCGGAAATGTGATAAAGTATCTCCATTGTGTACAGTTGTGCATGTGGTGAGAACCGAATCGCAAGATGTGCCGCCCGGTGAGCCGGGTGTGCCGCACTCTGGAGAAGCCTGCAGGAAGCGGGTGCCGAAGGTGTAAGGCCGTTTGGGCCGATCTCTCAGGCAAAAGGACAGAGCAAACGTCTTTTGCGCAGGAAAGGTGTCCTGCGCGGGGTCATACGCTGAGTTTTTTGCGGGCAGAGCCTTTGGAAAAGAGGTTCTGCCCGCATTTTTGTTTGGGATGATCAGAGGGGGATTTCATTATGGTAGACATCGTCACGCGCGTCAACAATGTGGTCAACGGCTTCGTCTGGGGGCCGTTCGGTCTGGCACTGCTGTTCTGCACCGGCCTGTGGCTCAGCGTCCGCACCGGCTTTTTCCAGTTCCGGCGGATGGGCTACTGGCTCAAGCATACCATCGGTGCTATTTTTACCAATAAGGACGTCACCGCCCACACCAGCAAGGAAGATATGGCCATCAGCCAGTTCCAGAGCATGTGTACGGCGCTGGCAGGCACCATCGGCACCGGCAACATCGTGGGCGTGGCCACGGCCATCGTCTCCGGCGGCCCGGGTGCCATCTTCTGGATGTGGGTCATGGCCCTGCTGGGCATGATGACCAGCTTTGCGGAGAACGTGCTGGGCGTCTACTACCGCCGCAAGAACGAAAAAGGCGAGTGGAGCGGCGGCGCGATGTATTATCTGACCGACGGTCTGGGCGCAAAGCCCGGCTGTAAGACGGTGGGCAGGGTGCTGGCTGTTCTGTTTGCCTGCTTCTGCATCCTTGCGTCTTTCGGGATCGGCAACATGAGCCAGATAAACTCCATCGCCGGCAACATGAATGCGGCCTTCCATCTGCCGTACCTCGCCACCGGCCTTGCGCTGATGGTGGTGACGGCCCTCATCGTCATCGGCGGACTCAAGCGGGTGGCCGCTGTCACGGAAAAGCTGGTGCCGCTGATGGCACTGTTCTATGTCGCAGGTGCGCTCATCATCGTGGTCATGCACGCGGGCAATATCCCGGCGGCACTGGCGGCGATCTTCAAGGGTGCATTCAACCTCAACGCTGCAGGCGGCGGCGCGCTGGGCTACGGCATCAGCCAGACCATCACCTGGGGCTTCAAGCGCGGCGCGTTCTCCAACGAAGCCGGCCTCGGCTCTGCGGTCATGGTCAACTCGGCCTCCAACGTCAAGGAGCCGGTGCATCAGGGCATGTGGGGCGTGTTTGAGGTCTTCGCCGATACCATCGTGGTCTGCACCCTGACGGCCCTCGTCATCCTGACCACCGGCGTGGTAGACCTCGAGAGCGGCGCTGTCCTCGCAGGCGTGCAGGACAATGCGCTGGTAGGCCAGGCGTTCACGGCGGCCTTTGGCAGTTTCGGCCCGAAGTTCATCGCCGTGTCCATCCTGCTGTTCGCCTACTCCACCACCCTCGGCTGGAGCCACTACGGCACCAAGGCCGTGGAGTATCTCTTCGGCACGGCGGGGAGCCGCATCTATAAGGTCGTCTTTGTCTGCATGACCGTTGTGGGCGCGACCATGAAGCTGGGCCTCGCGTGGGACCTCTCCGACACCTTCAACGGCCTGATGATGATACCGAACCTCATCGGCGTGCTGGCATTGTCCGGCACTGTGGTGGACATCACCAGGAACTACTTTGCCCGCCGCGTCCGGGGCGAGGACATCGAGCCCATGTGGTCGGCCTTTGAAGAGTATCAGAAGGAAGAAGAGGCCGAGGCTGCCGCTGAGAAGGCGGAGCTGGAGAAGGCCGCAAACAAATAACACAAAAAGCAAGCCCCCGGAAGACGCCCTTCCGGGGGCTTGCTGGTTTACTTCTTCTTCTTGCGAAGCTTTGCCGCCGCCCGCCCGGCGATGATGCCGCTGCCGAAGGCCCAGTGGAGGTTGTAGCCGCCGCAGCTGCCGGCGCAGTCCAGCGTCTCGCCCACGAAGTAGAGTCCCGGACAGCCCTTGAACTGGAAATCGTCCTCTACCTCGTCCAGAAGCAGGCCGCCGCCGGTGGTCTGAGCCTGCTTCCAGCCGCAGGGCGTCAAGCCCTCGAACCGCCAGCACTTGGCCGTGGCGGCGAGTTTCGGCCACGCGGAGGCGGGCAGGGCGCGGGCATTTTCAGGCAGACCGGCATCGGCCCAGAGCGCCCGGCCCAGCTTTGCGGGCAGCAAGCCCAGCCAGAACTCCGCTGCCTCGCTGCCCAGCAGTCCGACCCGCTGGGCGAACAGCGCGGCCAGCTCGGTCTCACTCAGAGCAGGGAAGAGGTCGAGGGCCACGACAGGCCGCTTCGGCCCGCGCCCCGGGGCCAGCAGACCCGAAAGCTGCATGATGCAGATGCCCGAAAGCCCGTATTCGGTGAACTGCACCTCGCCCATTTCCCGGGCAAGCACCCGGCCATCTGCACCGTCCAGCAGGCTGGCGCAGCCCTTGGCCCGGATGCCGGCCAGCGACTTGCGGGGATGAGCACACTGCAGGGCCGTCAGGCAGGGATAGAGGGGGGCCATCCGTCCGCCGCACTGGGCGGCGAACCGGGTGCCGAAGCCATCGGTGCCGAACTGAGGGCCGGCATCACCGCCCATGGCGCAGATGACGGCGTCGGCCCGCAGGGTCTCGCGGCCTGCCT
>OGRY01001054.1_pt1 | contig 21514 bp, 17 predicted proteins | sample 1553551 | NCBI WGS metagenome assembly OGRY01 (sample SAMEA2580101, study PRJEB22360) | human gut metagenome | biome: human gut; feature: human-associated habitat; material: faeces | place: Denmark | collected 2008/2010
AAGAAGGTATTGCGGCGAGGGGGTGGTGAGCCATATCGCGGGCGTTTGTCAATCCGTTTCCCGATTCCGAATCGGTCCCTCGATAGAGAATCAGCGGATAATTCGTACTGCTCCCCTCAGTTGCAGCATTACTATGGATCGAAATGAAATAATCCATATTGTTGGCCTCTACATCTTGACAAATCACCGATAGGGTAACTAACTGTTGGGTTCCGCTTTCTCCGGGCTGAGTCTCGATGTATTTGTCGTTTTCAGTTTTGTGTTCATCATCGGCCGCTACGACGCCGTTTACCGTGCGCGACATTCTCACATATCCGGCTCCGGCTTTTACGAGTTCTTCCCTTAGGGCCATTCCTTTTATCAAGTTCGTATTTGTTTCGAAGAATCCGAGGGTATCCATTTGAGCATAATTGATCGTTGCCATCGGCCGGTCGTTAGGCCCCCAACCGCCGTGCCCCGGATTAATATATATTCTGGCCTCGCTTAGATCGTTTGCACTTACCGAAAATGCTAACGTTATTCCTAAGCATATCGATAGAAGTTTGTTGAGTTTCATGGTGATTAATTATTTTGAGGTTGCTACATTCATTAAAAATATCTCTCCATTTTGTGTCGTATAGACGATTTTGGAAGCATCGTCGGATGTAGAAGGGTACATGCAGATTTTTGATTGATCTGTCAATGCCGTGCGATGAGTGCCTTGTGACGTAACGGCGAATATTTGGGAGTAAGTAACGATTTCTCCGTTATCATAATCTACCATGCCTACAACCCAATCGTTACCTAACCATACCGGCGCACGCAATGTCCCCAAAGAAACCGGATTTGTTCCATCTATATTGCAGACGTATGCTTTCGCTTCGTCAATGACATAATAGAGAAGTTTTCCCCCATCGGGAGAAACCGATGGCCATAAATATCCTACATTCGTTCCGTTGGGAGAGAGTTGCTTTGTTTTTCCATCGATTGTAATGTAAAGCTGGCTGTTCTTAATACTTGGGATAGCCGGGAGGTTTTTCAGCTTTTTACCGGCAATCCGTTTAGAAATAAGTTTGCCATTATTTACAGCGAGAACCGTACCTCCTTTTACAGTCACACCTTCTAGATTTCGGGTAGGTTTTACTAGTTGTTCTGTTTTCCCGGTTTGTAGATTTACACTGTTTAATGATGAGTAGCGAAGTTTCCCTTTATATTCACTCTTTCTATAAATTACGGTAGAGCCGTCTTCGGAAAATTGGGCATTAAACCCAGCACTTCGGTCATTGGTAATGGTCGTCAATTTCCCGGTTGCAAGATCAAATTTTTTCAGACCGCTCATGTCTTCGTTGGTTACTAGAACGTAATCCCCCTTCGGACTTATCTTCGGGAGAAATACTCCTTGCCCGTCGAGTGTAAGGGCTTTGGTACTGATTACCTCGATTCCTTGGGCAAAAATCAATTGACTCATAAAAACGAGTACTCCTAGAAATGTTTTTCTCATAATGATTAAAATTATATGGGTAAATAATGGATTATTAAGGATAATTCGAGTATATTTTGAGTCTTTGTGTTTATTTCAGGTTTTCAAATGTAGATATTTTTATTTTATATTCATTATTTAAGTATATAAAAAATGATTCTAAAATATAATATATTTAAAATTGCAATGAAAAATAAATGGAAATAAGATTTGTAGTTCTTGTAAAATATTGATAATTAGATGTTTGTTTGGCTTTATTATTATAATACTAATTATCGGGAATAATCGAAATAATTATTAGCAATTATTTTTTGTTGGTGATAAATTTCCCTTGTTGTATTGAATTTCTAACTTTGATTGGATTGAAGTCGGTCGGGTAACAAGAATGTATTTAACGTAACTACCGAAGTATAAAAATGAAAAAGCCGGTCAATCACCGGCTTTTCTTGTTTTTAATAAGATATAGTCTTTTCCATTTGTGCTTTTTCAAGTCCTTCAAGAGTTCTTTATTCTTTATCTGATAGTCGAGATGTATCGACACGGATTCTTGGAAGGACTCTTCCGCATTTCGTATGCTGTTCCCGGATACGGCTAAATCGATGGAGGGACAATAGGCGATATAGGCATTAGCTTGTTTGAAGATGTAGATATGGAATACCCCTGTAAGCAGATTACCGGAGATTTCTATTTTATCGGTACGAGGTCGCATAACGTTCACGAGTCAATTTGTTTATATATGATTTCGGGTGGAATAGCCGATATTTTCGAGAAGGCGAAAAGTTTCTTTCCCAAGTCTTTCAGCGAAGCGCCTATATGGTAGATTTCCCCATCGATGATTAGGAACCGATCGTGCGCCTTTGTGTATAACTTGACCTTTACAGGCGAATATTGAGCGTTGAATCGCTTGATGTCGAGCTCTAATTGCGGAGTGATCTTATCCGTATAAATCACCACCGATACCGATTTTCCTCGTTTCCCGAATAAAGTCAAGACAGACTCGTCTATGTAGTTGTCGAAAAGGACGATACTCTTTCGGGCTGACTTGACAAGATCGCAAACGAATTTGTAGGCGTCGAATATCTGGCCGGCAAAAAATATTCCCTCTATCGGCGGTAAGGAATGGCGGACAAAAAAATCTACTTGGTTACTGAGCCTTTGTATTTCGGAGTCGTGTTCTCTCAGTCGGTTATCAATTCTTTTCTCTAAACTGTCGAGCTTTTGATTGATGGAATAGCCTTTCAGCATGTATTCTTTTAGGACTTTGTTCGCCCACTGGCGGAACTGTGTACCTCTTTGACTCTTTACCCGATATCCGACGGATATAATTACATCTAAATTATAATATTTCGTACGGTAACTTTTCCCATCACTGGCAGTTGTAAAGGATTCCTTGACAACTGAATCCCGATCCAATTCTTTTTCTTTAAATATATTACCAGTGTGTAAACTTATATTTTGCTTGGTTGTTTGAAATAATTCGGACATTTGTTGTTGTGTCAGCCATACGGTCTCATTTTCTAAACGGACTTCCAGACTTACAGAACCTTCTGGTTGATATAATACGATTTCACTCTTTTGTTCCATCTCTAAATAGTTTTTGCAAATGTACATAAATAATTAAAAAACAGTGATGAACTTCTGAGATATGAGTTCACCGGGTATTGGTCTCGTCGTATCAATTCCGAACATCGTATTATCTACACGGTTCATGATGATATTGTGACCGTTTTTGTCTCCATGAGGTACTATTATGCAAAGTAAATTTATAGAAATTCTATTTTGCTTTTATATTGGCAAAATCAATGACTTGACGATTAGCAGTGTCTATTTTTTTCGGAATCAAAACCTGTATGAATGTCTATTAATGCGATTACCGGCCTACCATTTGCCTATTAGGCCCATATTTTTAAGACTGGATATAAAAAGAAAAACACTGATAATTAATTATCAGTGTTTTTATAAATCAGTCGGGGTGACAAGATTCGAACTTGCGACCACACGCCCCCCAGACGCGTACTCTAAACCGGGCTGAGCTACACCCCGCTGAATTGGTAGTGCAAAAGTAGTGGTATTTTCTATACTGACAAAATTTTGAACAACTTTTTTACTCCTGTTTTTCTTCGAAATTTCCTAATTGCTTGCAAGAGAGTCGGTAGGGGTTATAATTTAAATAGGTCGCGGTATAGGTCGAATGCTACGAATATTTCTTCCTTATCGACGTGACAGTCGATGACCGGTTTGCCGATGGTTTGTAATAATGTGAAGTTGATGTATCCGGCTTCGTTTTTTTTGTCGTGGGTCATCAACTCGTAGAGTGTTTCGTAGTCCTTACAGGTAATGGGAAATGCTCTGTAATGGCGATAGATGTATGCTGCCAATTCGGAGATTGTTTCGGACGGAAATTTCAGATAACGGTGGGAGAGTAGTAATTCGCATATGAGTCCCCAAGCCACGGCGAATCCGTGAGGTATGGGAGTTTCCCGCTTGTGTGAAAGGCTCTCGAATGCATGGCCGATGGTATGACCTAAATTCAAGGCTTTGCGTATTCCTTTTTCAAAGGGATCTTCGGCGACGATACGTTCTTTGACTTGTATCGATTCTTTGAGCAGAGGCAGAAGTTTTTCCCAATCGGGTATGGACAAGTCGAAATCGAGCAATGAACGGTAGGTGGCCGGATTGTCGATAAGTCCGTGTTTCAACATTTCGGCGTATCCCGACAATAATTCGTTCTGTGGCAGTGTCTGAAAGAATTGTGTAGAGACGATGACCGTATCGGCAGGGCGGAAGGCTCCTATTTCATTTTTCAATCCATTGAAATTTATTCCTGTTTTTCCTCCTACGGCGGCATCTACTGCTCCTAACAGGGTTGTGGGGATATTGATGAAACGGATTCCTCTTTTGAAACAGGCTGCGGCGAAACCTCCCAAGTCGGTGACCATACCTCCTCCCAAGTTGATAAGAAGCGATTTTCTGCTGGCTCCCTTGTGGCTCAGTTCGTTCCATACGTGAACGAGTGTTTGGAGTGTTTTATGGGTGTCGCCGGCTTCGATCGTAATATATTGAGCCTGTGTGGATATGTTTTTCGATATTTCGGGTAGGGCGAATTTTTGGGTATGTGTGTCGCAGAGTATAAAAAGAGTATCGAAAGAAAAGTTTTCGAGCATATTTTTAAGGGTTTCGCCGGGTGTGGCTGTGAATATGATTTTTTGCGACTCCATACAGATGATATTATCGGGTGATTTTTAGCGTGTGTATAAGTTCGTCGACATGATTGGCGAAATCGGGCATGGACGGAAAAACCATATCGGCTCCGGCTTCGATAAGCGCCTGTGCCGGAATGGGGCCTGTGTTGACTGCTATGGTAAATATTTGTGCTGCCGTACCGGAGACTACCCCTAAGGGTGCGTTTTCGATGACAATCGCTTCGTTCGCTTTGACTCCGGCTTTGGAAAGTCCCATTAAATAGGGTTCGGGACTCGGCTTCCCAATCTTTACGTCATATGCCGTCACCTTATATTGCTGTTCGAATACACCGGGATAATCGTGGTCTAACCGATCTAAGAGAGAACCTTGTCCCGAACCTGTGACCAGTACAGGGCGTATGCCGTTACCGATGATTCGTTGCAGCATGAGGTCGGCTCCCGGCATGGGGACGATTTTTTCCAACGCGTTGAAATGTTTTTCCTTGATTTTATAAATCTCGGCACACTCGTCATCGGACACCTGTTTCCCGAAATGTTTGTCGAACAAGTATTTAATTGTACTGGCTCCTGTTCGTCCTTCGTATAGATAAAATTCATCTTTGGAACATTTGAATCCCATAGGGGTGAGTGTACGATACCAAGCTTCGACATGATTTTTCATCGAGTCGTAGAGAACTCCGTCCATATCGATAAGCGCGGCCTTAGGAGTAATGCAAGGCACGTTGTGCTGTAAAAGATAGTTTTTAATAGCGATATTTTCCAAAATGTCGTGTTTCTTGTTTTATTCTACAAAAATAGAGCTTTTGAGATAATTAGCCAAAGAAGTGATGTTGAAAGACTTTTATTTTGTTTGAGATTGGATATTGGGTTTATTTCTGGTTTGTTAAAAATTTAACAAGATGTAAAATTAAGGCATAAATGTTTGTATTCTGTGATAATCCATTATTTTTGCAATAGATACGAGAATAGGTCGAGTTTCGGCATTACTAATCAAACTTGTTTCTGCGTTGGGCTTGTACTATTTTTGTCGCAAATATGGAAATGGATTGTATTTCGATATTATCAAGATTTGTTTTTTCTGCTTTTTGAAATAAAATAAAGTTATAAGGATATGAAGAGACTATTATGTAAATGGATTCCGGTGTGTGCAATGGGTGCTGTTTTATGTGCCTGTGGGGGTGGAGTAGCCGATGGAGATTATGTCAGTGCATTTAAAGAATATGTGAAATCGGAGTTGAAGTCTGGAACGTGGGTTCTATCGGCCGATGAAAACTTATCCGCAGAGAAAGTCGATTCGATTCAAGTAGAAATTCTCCATGAAGTGACCGTTGCCGATAGTCTTCGAGCCGGTCGTCAAGAGGCTATCGATAGTTACGTTTCTACCGAACAACGTTTGAAATATGAGATGGAGGTAGCAGAACATAATTATAAACTCGATGAGAACAGCCAGTTTGCTCGTCGTGCCGATTATGAACGAAAATTGAAAGAGGCTATGCGTTCACATGGGAATGACCGTAATTATGCTTCGAAAATAGAAGGATATAAACAGGCTATGGAGCGTTTGCCCAAAGATCATGAAGCTTACGTAAAATTTGACAAGGATAGGGACTTTTCGTATATTCGAGAATATGAGACCGCCAAATCGGCTTATGATCAATTTGTCGCCACGAATGTAGACGATTATATACAATCGTATGATTTAATCGCTCGCTATGTCGGTCGTGATACGACTGAGGTTTTGGGTGTTGCCGCTCAGGTAGAATTTATTACTCCGGACGGGAATCAATCTGCTATCGTTTTGTTTAATGAGAAACCAACCTTTGTGAAAACCATCTTAACGGATGCTCAGGCGTTGGAAGACGATGATACAGAAAGCGACGCCATAGAGTATGAAGCGGAATAATAAATAGAATGGTTTAAAAATAAAAAAGGAAAGGGCTACAAAATGTAGCCCTTTCCTTTTTTATTCGATTCAAAATATTATCGATATCGTATAACAAAACATGTAAAAGCAAAAATTTTTCAGGTATGTAGGGGGTATGTGTATTTTTTGTGTCATAATGGTAGAACGACTTTAATCTTTCTATTAAAAATTTATGTATTTATGATTAAAAAACATGTACTCCTAAGTATTTTGGGACTTTTCATTGCGTGTACTGTCGGGGCGCAGGATAATTCGATGGCCGATGAAAAGGCTATTGTGAAGTCGGGTAACATGCGCTTTACGGTGTTGACTCCCGAAATGATTCGTATAGAATATAGTGCGAAATTGCAGTTTGAGGATCGCGCGTCCTTTGTAGTCATTAATCGCCATCTTCCGGTTCCGAATTTTACCCAAGAGGAACGTGACGGATATCTTTATCTTACAACCGATAAACTGGAACTGCGTTATAAACTGGGTACATATCCGGTAAGTAATGATCGTTGTAATCCTAATTTACAAATTACACTCGATGTGAACGGGGTCGAAGAGGTGTGGTATCCTGGGAAACAAGACCCGTATAATCTGAAAGGAACGACTAGAACTTTGGATAGAGCAGAGGGCGATGTGCGTGAATGGTTGGAGAATGGGTTACTTTCTCGTGTTGGTTGGGCTGTGATCGATGAACGAGAACCTCGCAAAGACGGTAGTCTGAGTCTTATGTTCGAGAGAGATACGAATGGGGGTATGGATTGGGTCGCTCAACGTAAGGATACCGCCGCTCTTGATATGTATTTCATGGGTTATGGGCATGATTATAAAAAGGCTCTTGGCGATTTCACCAAGATAGCCGGTAAGATTCCGTTGCCTCCGCTTTATGTATTTGGATATTGGTACTCTAAGTTTCAACGTTATACCGAGCAAGATATGCGCGATATTGTAAATGAAATACGTTCGCGTGATATTCCTATGGATGTACTCGTTATAGATATGGATTGGCATCGTAATGGCAAGACCGGTTCTACCGATGGAACCGAGTGGACCGGTTGGAGTTGGAATAAAGCTCTTTTCCCCGATCCTGCCGGTTTTATCTCTTGGTTGCACGATGAACAAAATTTGAATACGACACTTAATTTGCATCCGGCCGATGGTGTTTTCCCCAAAGAGGATAATTATGATGCTTTGTATGCCGATTTGGCCGGACGTTATTCTGATATAAAGGCCGATAGTCTGACTAACGAAGACGGTACCATTCGTTGGAATATCGAAAACAAGGATTTCTACAAGGCCTTTTTCGAACATATTTTACGGCCTCATGAAAATATCGGTGTCGATTTTTGGTGGGTCGATTGGCAACAGTGGATGATTGCGCAGAATGAACCGAATTTAGGTAATACTTTTTGGTTGAATCATGTGTTTTTCAACGATAAAAAATTGCAGGCAAAAAATCGGCCGTTTATCTTTCATCGTTGGGGTGGGTTGGGTAATCATCGTTATCCTATCGGTTTTTCGGGAGACTCGGAAGCGACTTTTTCTTCGTTGGCTTTTCAGCCCTATTTTACAGCTACCGCATCTAATGTCGGTTATGGTTATTGGAGTCATGATATAGGAGGTCATAATCAGGAGGGAGCCAACGATGCCGAGTTGTATTTGCGGTGGATTCAATACGGGGTCTTCTCTCCTATATTGCGTACACATGCTACGGCTGCCGGCCATATCGAACGTCGCATTTGGAAATATGCTAATTTTGAGCAGATGCGTGATGCCATTTATTTGCGTTATGCTTTGATACCTTATATTTATACGATGGCACGCTGGTCGTACGATACGGGAGTGGGCATGTGTCGTCCTATGTATTATGATTATCCCGAAGCAGATGAGGCTTACCGTTATGAGGGACAGTATATGTTTGGAAACGATATACTCGTAGCCCCCGTCACTTCGTCGGATAAAGGAACGAATGTCAGTGAAAAAGATATTTGGCTACCTGAGGGCAAGTGGTATGAAGTGATGACGGGTGAGTTAATCGACGGTGGTTCGGTCGTTACTCGTTCGTTCACTCGTGAACAGATTCCTTATTATTATCGCGAGGGTGCTATCATTCCGCTTTATCCTCGTATGATGCACCTGAAAAAACGGCCTGAAACACTCACTTTGCAGTTTACACCCGGAGTCAGAGGCGAATTTAATTATTATGAGGATGCCGGAAACAACGCTGATTATGAAACAGCTTGTACATTTACAAGAATTACGCAAAATACCGAGGACGGAAGAACCTCTTGTACTATTTATCCTCGTACCGGATCATTCGACGATATGCCGGAAGAACGGGCTTATCGTCTTGAATTTTTGGCTCGGAACGAGGCTCCGACAAAGGTCACTTTTTCCGATGGAACGCATGCTGTCTATGAGTACGATGCCGAGGGTAAAAAGATCGTGATTTCCGTACCGAAAAGAGCATGCAGTTCAGCTATAACCGTAATCATTGAATAATAAAAAGAGAAAAATATGAAAAGATTTTGCAAGAATATGGCCGTTTTATTTCTCTTGTTTGGATTTGTTCTAACTGCGAGAGCAGATTGGCGGCTTGTTGGAGATACGGCTGAATTAAAGATTCCCGTCGTGCTTTCTCCGGTGGGAGACGATGGAAAGGAGTTTGTTTACGTGGGTGGCTTGCCGGAAGTTTTGTTTAAATTGACCGATGGTATAACGGAGTATGTCCATGAATGTGGTAGTAATAATCCTTTGAGCGATTCTATACCTTTGCGAGAGGCCGGTGAAGACGAGCGAGGGTTGTGTATCCGGTATGCGAGCGAGACCGATGTATATAGATTGACCCTTACAGTCGATGGTAATGCAAAAAGTTTGAAGGCTGAACGGCTCGAATTGCCTAAAAACTTGTATATCATAGGAGGCCCGTTTAATCGAGAGATTCAATTTTGGAAGTTTCAGGATGCCAAAGCCTTAGAAGTGGATCGGACATATCCTTATATTTTCTATTATAAGGGTGTCATGCGCTATAACGATGAGGGTGACGAGTGCGGTAGTTTCATGTTTTTGAAACGATTGAGCTGGGACGATAAATATCACCCTGCATCGAGTGGAGATTTTTCTATTTCGGGAAAGGTGGGACAACCTTTGAAAATGCGTTTGAATGGAGAGGATAATAAGTGGACTATTCTGGCTGACCGAAGTGGAGATGGATATTATGAATTGAAAGTCGATTTACTCAATCTTACACTTACCGTCGAAAAGTTTGAACCGGATTTGGTAGAGAATCCATTTCCTCTTTCGGTTTTTGCTGTTGGAGCGGCTATGCCTTGTGGTTGGGATAATGCCCATCCTATTGTGATGACCCCGATCGCAGAGGGTGTATATCGTTGGGAAGGAGATGTAGAGGCCGGCGATTTCAAATTCCTTCGTAGAAGAGGAACTTGGGAACGTTGTTATGTGGCTAGGACAAAAGATGAATCTATTCGTTTTGGCGAGGAACATGATGTTATTTATGAGTATAATTCGTTTGAGGAGGGAAATGACTATAAGTTTGTGCTTCCCAAGACAAATCATTGTATTCTGACACTCGACCTTAACCGAATGAAATTGAGGGTGGATAATGAAGAAACGGAAGGCAGTGGCGTTGAATCGATTAAAATATCTGGCGAGTTGATCCATTACAGTTCGGATAATACGCTTTTCTTGCGAAGTAAAAACAATTTACAGTTGCAGGCTCCGGGATTTTCCCTTGATGGGGGGCTCCGATTACCTCCGGAAGATGTTTTTATAGGTGGTACGGACATTAGCCTCTCTCGTGGTTATTATATCGTAGTCCTTCACCGTGAAGATGGTACGCAAGTTGCCGAGTTCAAAGTTTTTGTTGATTGAATCTGGACTTAGATTGGAATTTGTTATAATAGTTAATTGACACGAGCCTGTGTTCCGCTATCGGGATTTTAAAGTAATCGGGTTGTTGAAATACAAATAATACGAGATTATCTTTTGGAGGTAATCTCGTATTATTTTAAATGTGAACGTTTTAATTATATCGGCTAAATGTTGAATCCGATTTTTGTTTTGTTCGTTTCTTCGTTATCGACAGATAAATTTTTGACAATAGTTACCACATCGCAATAAATAAATCCCTTGCTTCAATGAGATGGAGTTATCTCCCTCAACACCTTGAACTTGGGCTACGATTCGACCTTGTAGGTCGCTGATGATAATTTCTTGGGGTACAAGAAGTCGTATAATTGTGTTGCCGGGATAGGAAATAACCTTGATCTCTTGGTTTTCTCGACGGGTATTGTCTATATTCGAGGGAACGGGAACTTCTGTCAGTTCTGTCCATTGAGATTGGTAAAGATCGTCGCCCACTACTGCATAGGCACTCATGCGAAATGCAAATTGGTCACCCCATGCTTTGGGTAGATCTGTAAAAGTGTAACTGTTCGTCCTGCGGCCTTCGACGAGGGTATAATCGTAGTTATAGCTAAACCGGTCTCCCTTTGAAAGAGTTTGAGTCATTGTGAATTCGTCGAGATAGATTTCTTTGGTATAATCGAGTTGCCTAAAATATAATTCGATATACATTTGTTCACTGCTATGCTTAAAGTCTATTGTCAAATTATTATAGCCTTCTTGTGTGAGAAATTTGGTTACTTTCTCGGGAGTACCTTGTGTGTAGAAGTTGTTAAAGTCGATTTTATCTCCTTTGGCTCCATATACTCGTACGTTGACTGTACAACCATTTGTATTGGTTGTGCTGATGACGGGGGTCTGAATATTGATACCACTGAGCATGCCTTCCGTCCAGCAGCCGAAATTAACAGACCAGTCAGGGACAGTTGTATATTCGTCGTAATTCGTTGTACCGTCGTCTTCTGCCGGAAGATCGATCGTGCCTCCCGTAAAAGCATCGAAATTTTCGTGGAGAATGGTTTTTGTTTCGTCTCTTTGGGCAATGTGGGTATAAACATTGTAAACGACATATCCGTTGGATCCGATGACTGTGTTCCAGTTGGCTGTATATTGCCCCCCTTTAATATCGGTGAATTCTTTGAGTACAGGTTTGGAAAGGGAACCTGCATATCCGAATACATCAATCGTATTTGATTCCAAAGAAGTTTCAGAGTCGTTGGTGCTTTTTACCGTGTAAAAATAATCGGTATTGTCTTTGAGTCCGGTGACGGGAGCTGATGTTTCTGTGATTCGTTTGTTTTCGACAAGATAATCCCGTGTTTTTACGATACCGCCATAAGTATAACTTATTTCGTCAATAGCCGTGGGACTGTTTAGATCTGGATTTTCATCGGTATAAATCATTTTGAACTGAATACACCCCACCGGGATATTGGCGGAAAAATCGGCTATTCCTCCACTTCGATAACTGATTGTTGAGGCTTCACCAAGAGAGTGCCATTGAAAGCCGTCAAATCCGTAAACTGCGACTGTTCCGGTGGCATTGGCGTTTTTTATCCAAAACGAAAATTTCGAGGCGGGGGCCGGTAATACAGGGGTAACAATCGAATCGCCTGTGGCATCGAATGCAAGAGCTATTTTCCCCGAATAAACAGATGTGGTATCTCCGGCGACATTGGTCGTATATAATTGGCGAATAGAGCCGGCATTCACGTCGATTTTCCAATTTTCGGGGAATACGGATAGGTTAGAGTCTATGTATTTATTTTGTTTTGACCCGGAAGAACGAGGCACTAATCCCTCAAAACTTTCTGTGACTTTTACTGTTTCTGTCCCGCAATCTTCCATTTTATAGGCAAAAACATTCAAATTGTATGCCGAAGCCTGAGATACAGATTGCCAGTTTGCGGTAAAGGAATTTTCAGTAATATCGGTTGCGGGTAGAGCTTTGGGGACTTCAAGAGCGGCATGGGAGAGTGCAATTCCCCATAACGATAAAATAAGAGTAGCTAATCTTCTCATGATCTAAGGGTTATGTTTTATAGGGAGTAAAGATATTAAAAATATATAGAAAAATTTATTTGATAAGATATTTTAAAAGAACAGCCTGCCGAATTTTTCGGCAGGCTGTTCCTACATTTACGTTATGTTTAATTAGATACGAGCTTGTATGGCTTTACTTTCTTCTTCGTAACCGGGTTTATTGAGCAAAGCGAACATATTGCGTTTGTATGCTTCGACTCCCGGTTGGTTAAACGGGTTTACACCCAAAATATAACCGCTAATGCCGCAGGCTTTTTCGAAGAAGTAAATCAGTTGTCCCAAATAGAGCTCCGATAATTCGGGTATTTCTATTTTAAGATTGGGGACTCCGCCGTCTACGTGAGCTATTTGAGTCCCAAGTTCGGCCATTTTGTTTACTTCGTCCACTCTCTTTCCCGACAGGAAATTTAGCCCGTCCAGATTATCCTTGTCGGAAGGGATATTTACCGTATGCTTCATTTTGGCGACCGAAAGAACGGTTTCGAAGATGGTTCTTTCACCTTCCTGAATCCATTGTCCCATCGAATGTAAATCGGTCGTGAAGTCGACAGACGCCGGATAGATTCCGAGGTTTTCTTTTCCTTCGCTTTCTCCGTAGAGTTGTTTCCACCATTCTGCGAAGAAGTGTAATTTAGGATTGAAGTTGACGAGGATTTCTATTTTCTTTCCGCTTTGATATAAAGCATTTCGGGTGGCAGCATAAATCGCTGCGGGGTTTTTCTCGAAAGGAATATCTTCTCCACACGCTTTTTCCATAGCTACCGCTCCGGAAACCAGCGTTCTGATGTCGAATCCGGCTATGGCGATAGGCAATAGTCCTACGGGAGTGAGTACCGAGAAACGGCCTCCTACGTTGTCGGCAATGACAAAAGTTTTGTATCCTTCGGTGTCGGCCAGTTTACGCAATGCACCTTTTTTTGCATCGGTTATGGCGATGATGCGATGTTTGGCTTCGTCTTTTCCTACTTGTGCTTCGAGCTGCTCTTTCAACAATCGGAAAGCGATGGCGGGTTCTGTCGTCGTTCCCGATTTTGAAATGACGACGATGCCAAAAGATTTATTTTTCAGGAGGGTTTGCAGTTCAAACAAATAGTCTTCGCCGATGTTGTGTCCGGCAAACAGTACGAGCGGATTTTTATGTTCCGAGCGAAGAAATTCGAATGAGTCGGATAGAGCCTCGATAACAGCTTTGGCTCCGAGGTAGCTACCTCCGATACCAATGACTACTACTATTTCGCAACGGTCTTTCAATTGTTTTGCAGCAGCTTCGAGGTCTGCTAAATGGGCTTCTGTTATTTCGGAGGGTAGATGCAGCCACCCTAAAAAGTCATTTCCTTTACCCGTACCTTTGTGCAGCATTTCCATGCCGCTTTTCGCTTTGTTTTCCAATGCGAATACATCGCTTTTGGATACAGTGCCTAATGCTTTTTCAATGTTCAATTCGATTGATTTCATAGTTTCACTATATTAGTTGTATTACAGAAATGTATCATATATACTTTCGATGGCGTGCCGGGGCAATACTTTTTTGTAGAGTATATCATAAACACATTGCAGTATGGGCATGTTCACCTTGTATCGTTCGTTTATTTCGTAAATACACTTCGTGCCGAAATATCCTTCGGCAATCATCTCCATTTCCATTTTTGCGGCGCTGACGGAGTAACCACGTCCTATCATGGATCCGAAATTGTGATTGCGGCTGAACCGGGAATAGGCGGTAACCAAAAGGTCTCCCAAATATACCGAGTCGCTGATGTTTCTGTCCCGGCATGGGGAGACTGCTTGTAAAAAACGGTCCATTTCGTTCAAGGCGTTGGATACGAGCATAGCTTGAAAATTATCTCCGCTCTTCATACCATGACAAATCCCGGCGGCTATGGCATAGACGTTTTTTAATACGGCAGAATATTCAATGCCTTTTACATCGGAGGAGATAATAGTTTTCAGCTTGGGGCTCGCCAATATGTCGGCGAAACTTCTCGCTTTTTGCAGATCGTTACACCCGATGGTGAGATAGGAGAGCCGTTCGAGCGCTACTTCCTCGGCATGGCATGGCCCACCGATTACGGCCAAGTGGGATTCCGGTATGTGATAGAAATTTTGCAGGTATTCGGTGACGATCATATTTTCGTCGGGAACGATTCCTTTTATCGCTGTCACGACAAATTTTTTACTGATGTCGGCCGACAGTTTCTTTAAATGGGACTTCATGTAAGGCGATGGAGTCACCAAGAGTAACGTGTCGGCTGCATCGGCGATTTCGTTGATGTCGGAGCTGAAATGTATTCGAGATGTGTCGAATGTGACATCGGACAAATATACAGGATTGTGGCCTGTTTGTTTGAAATCGGCGATACGGTCGTCTCGACGCATGTACCATAGGATATTATCGGCATTATTAAGCGCCAGCTTTGCCAAAGCTGTTGCCCAACTGCCACCTCCCATGATCGCTATTTTACCGGGTATAGGCATGGTCGATTATCGTTTTGCGTTTTCTACCCATTTTTTTACATCGTCGATCGTGGGGTTAGCCAGTTCGAGCTTGTATTTTTTGTTAATGCCACAGATTTCTTGATGCATTTTGTTCGGATTGGCTTCTGCTACGTCTGCTACGGTGAGGTATCCTGCTTTTTGAATGGGTGCGACCCATTCGGCAGGAATGTTTATGGTGGTATAGGCCGCTTCGTTATCTCGTTTTTGAACTTTCTCGGGGCGCATTTGCGGGAAGAGGAGAACTTCTTGTATGGTGGTTTGACCTGTCATGAGCATGACGAGCCGGTCCATACCTATTCCCATACCCGATGTGGGAGGCATGCCGTATTCGAGAGCCCGGATAAAGTCATTATCGATGAACATGGCTTCGTCGTCTCCTTTTTCGGAGAGGCGGAGTTGTTCTTCGAAACGCAACCGTTGGTCGATGGGGTCGTTCAACTCGGAGTAGGCATTACAGAGTTCTTTCCCATTTACCATTAGTTCGAAACGTTCGGTCAGTTCGGGGTTGTTCCGATGACGTTTGGTAAGCGGCGACATTTCGATGGGATAATCGGTGATAAAGGTGGGCTGTATGTAATGGCCTTCGCATTTCTCGCCGAATATTTCGTCGATGATTTTTCCTTTGCCCATTGTTTCGTCGACCTCGACCCCGATTTTTTTGCAAACTTCGCGCAATTGTGCTTCGTCCATGCCGCTGATGTCGATACCCGTGTGTTCCTTGATAGCGTCGAGCATAGTGATACGCTTGAACGGAGTTTTGAAATTGATCGTGTTTTCACCGACTTTGACTTCGGTAGTACCGTTTACGTCGAGACAGATTTTTTCTAACATTTTTTCGGTGAAATCCATCATCCAGTTGTAGTCCTTGTAAGAGACATAGATTTCCATACAGGTAAATTCCGGATTGTGCGTTCTGTCCATGCCTTCGTTGCGGAAGTTTTTGGAAAATTCGTACACTCCTTCGAAGCCTCCGACAATCAGCCGTTTCAAATATAATTCATCGGCGATACGCAAATATAGAGGTATGTCGAGTGCATTGTGGTGGGTGATGAACGGACGGGCGGCCGCACCTCCGGGTATCGATTGCAGAATGGGTGTTTCGACTTCCAGATATCCACGAGAGTTGAAATATTCCCGCATGGAGGTGTACACTTTGTTCCGTTTGATGAATATATCTTTTACTCCTTCGTTTACCACCAAGTCTACATAGCGTTGACGATAACGGAGCTCGGGGTCTTCGAAAGCGTCGTAGGCTACCCCGTCTTTCATCTTTACGATGGGAAGGGGGCGTATCGATTTGGCGAGTACTGTCAGCTCTTGTGCGTGGACCGTTATTTCTCCCATTTGGGTGCGGAATACAAATCCGCGAATACCGATGAAATCGCCGATGTCGAGCAGCTTTTTGAATACGGTATTGTATAATTCTTTATCTTCTCCCGGGCAGAGGTCGTCACGCGAAATATAAACTTGGATTCGGCCCTCCGAGTCTTTCAACTCGATGAATGAGGCTTTACCCATGATACGCCGACTCATAATACGTCCGGCTATGGCTACCTGACGAGGAGTTTCCGCACCATCGACGAAATTATTTTTTATTTCCTGAGAATAGGCGTTTACAGGATATTCGGCAGCAGGGTAGGGTTCTATGCCCAATTTGCGCATTTCGTCGAGACTGTTACGACGAATGATCTCTTGTTCGCTTAGGTCGAGAATATTCATAGGTATATGTTTGTAAATTTTCGCAAAAATACAAAACTTTGAGCTAATCCGGCTATGTTTGGCGTAAATTATTGTTATCGAGCGACTGTTATCCCGATGTAAAGTTTATGTTTTCGTGGTATCGTTTTCATCGTCGGAGGGAACCATAATATCGGACTTGTTTTTTAACCATTTGAAGATATTGATTCGCAGTTTGCTTCCCCGGGCTTCGAAGTAATTGTTGAAACACGAATTGATTTCACAGCCATACACCACTAACAGCACGAGAGCCGGTAATATGGGAATCCCGAACGGTGTGCCGAACGCTTCGCCAAAGCTCGTGGCGACCAGTATCCAGCAAAGATAGTCGATGATTTTGTTTGCGCTTCGGCGTATCGCCCTGCTTTTGCGTATGGTTTCGCCCCGATGCCGTGCTGCTTCGATCCCGAATTTCAAGTCGGCCAAAACCAATGCGAATGCAGCTAATAGAAACCAACGTATGGGTGAGATAAAATCGGCGGCCCAAGAGAGATACGACACGAGCGAGCCGTTGATGAGATTGCGTTCGTCCATAATTTAAAATTGTATTCAAATGTTTCGACGGCAAATTTCGTATCGGGAAGCGGGGAATACATGTCTTATTTATAAAAAATGAGAAATAAAAGTTTCTTTTCTTTTCGATATGTGACTATTTTGTTATTTTTGCTTTTGTTTATCATTGCATTTTACAGAGTAATAATAAAAAAGTTAACCTTATGAACATTTTCCAAAAGTGCATTTCCCTTTTTATTGCGGTCATGACGGTATTTGCGGCCCAAGCTAAAAATTATGAAGTAGCTTCGCCCTCGGGAGATTTAAGAGCGGTTGTATCGGTAACGAATTCCGGGACGACTCTGAGCGTGTTTGCCGGAGAAACAGAGGTTTTGGCTCCGTCTCCTATATCCATCACGATAAAAGAAAACAACGAGTCTCGAACAAAGGTTTTATGGGGCATGAATTCCAAGCAACCCAAAGTTCGCAGGAGTTTTGTAGACGAGATGATTCCGGCTCCTGTTTATAAACGTTTTCAAGTGAAGGATCGTTATAACCAGATGGTTTTGACATCGGGAAAACAGGGGTTGGTCGTGCGGGCTTATGACGATGGAATAGCGTATCGATTGACCTATAAAAGTAATATCCCTTATACGGTATATAACGAACAAGCCGATTTTACATTTCCCGCCGATTATCCGATGTACGCTAGCTATGTGAAACGTGGAGACGATGGCGATTTCGAGTCGCAGTATATCAACTCGTTCGAGAATACTTATGAACATGAATCTATTACCAAATTTAAATCGTCGCGCCTTTTATTTCTTCCTGTGTTGGTAGAGTTGCCTCATGGAATGAAAGTGTGTATAACCGAAGCCGACTTGGATAATTATCCGGGTATGTATTTGGTGGGTGGAGGCGATACTCCGGTCCTTACGTCTCACTTTGCGCCGGTTCCGAAAACGACGGTTCAAGGGGGACATAACATGTTACAAAAGTTTGTTACTTCTCGAGAAGAATATATTGCTCGTGATGCCAATGCCCAGCTTCCGTGGCGGGTGATTGCCGTTGCCGGTAATGATGCAGAGTTGGCCGCCAGTGATATCGTGTTCCGTTTGGGGAAACCTTTGCGTATCGCCGATACTTCGTGGATAAAACCGGGTAAGGTGGCTTGGGATTGGTGGAATGCGTGGAATCTTTACGGGGTAGATTTTCGTGCCGGAATCAATAACGAGACGTATAAATATTATATCGATTTTGCTGCGGAGAACGGGATAGAATATGTGATTCTCGACGAGGGGTGGGCTGTGAATAAAAAGGCCGATTTAATGCAGGTCGTTCCTGAAATAGATTTGCCTGAATTGGTAACGTATGCCGACGGGAAAAATGTCGGTTTGATTCTTTGGGCCGGATATTGGGCTTTCCATCGGGATATGGAAAATGTCGTGAAGCATTATGCCGATATGGGGATAAAAGGGTTCAAAGTAGATTTTATGGATAGGGACGACCAAGAGATGGTGCGGTTTATCAATGAGGCTTCGGAATTGTGCGCCTGTTATAATATGTTGGTGGATTTTCATGGAATGTACAAACCTACGGGTGCGCAACGTACATGGCCCAATGTGATCAACTATGAAGGCGTGAATGGTTTGGAACAATTGAAATGGAGCCCGAAAGGATATGACCAAGTGATTTACGATGTACAGATTCCTTTTATTCGTCAGTTTGCCGGACCTATGGACTATACGCAGGGAGCTATGCGCAATGCAATCAAGAAGAATTATAATCCGGTGAATAGTGAGCCGATGAGTCAGGGTACACGCTGTCGTCAGTTGGCTACGTATGTTATTTTTGATTCTCCGTTGAATATGTTGTGCGACAATCCTTCGAATTACAAGAGAGAACCGGAGTGTACCGCTTTCATAGCCCGCATCCCGACTGTGTGGGACGAAACTTTGGGGCTTGACGGGAAAGTGGGCGAATATATTACAATGGCTAGGCGCTCGGGCGATGAGTGGTACGTAGGAGGTTTGACAAACTGGGATAAACGGGATATAATTGTCGATCTCTCATTTTTAGGAGAGGGCTTTTATGAGATAGAGCTGTTCAAGGACGGTATAAATGCCGACCGTGCCGCTTGCGATTATAAACGGGTAGTAATGCCTGTTCCCGAAGACCGACAGTTGAAGGTTACTTTATTCCCCGGTGGCGGTTTTGCCGGCCGTATCGAGAGACGATAGATAGCATGAAATACGACAAGCGGAGCTTCGAGAAAAAGCTCCGCTTGTTTTTATTGGGTTTATAATTATAAATCTTCTCCATCGGCATGATTGTATTCATTGTCATAATACATAGTGATGTAATATTCTCCGGCATGTTCGACGATCATAAACCAAACGTAATTATTAGTCATAGCAAATATGTTTTGCAGCTCAATATCTAGTTTATTATTGAGATAATTAAGTTGGATTGCAGTTGATATTTCTTCTGTCGGATTGTCCAGCTGTTCTTGTGTATATTTGTCCAGCAGAGATTGTTTCGATTCATTGTATATGGCTACGGTGTCCAATGGGGAAATTTGGTAAAAACCAGCCTCATAGCGTTTGTTGTGTATAGCCATTTCATAGGAAAGGTCTTCGTCGTCGGGAATTGTTTGTTCCTTGTCGGTCATGGGCTCATATTTTTTGTTATTTTCGAATTGTCGGCAAAGTTTGTTAAAACGGATTTTTATGCCTGTTTCATCTTGCGTGTTTTTATCAGCCAACATGATTCTCCAAACTTTATTGTTATTTGTTACGATGTGTACATTGACCTCAAATCCATTGAACTCGCCTTCCAAGATATTTTTGTCCCATATGGAGGGTGTGAATCCTTTGGCTTTAAGTTTTTGTATCATTGCAGTTTTAGTGCCATCGACAGGAATTCCGAGAAATTTGGTTACGTCTTTTTGTGCATATAATGCTGTTGAAAAAACAAACAGCATCACAACGGTCAGTAAATTTTTCATGATTATTTCTTTTAAGAATATGAGTATTTTACAATTTAATTTAGAAATTAATCCTGTAATTGGTTGATATTGATTTGGTATTAGATGAATGACCACTATTTGAAGCTTTCAATACAAAAGGCTCAGTATTTTTACTTACATATATACTGACTGTAATGTATGAGTTTTTGATTAACCCTTCTGCGGTACAAGATATATTTATGCTAGATTTGAATCCTTTGGTTACAGGGCCAAATGTTTCTGTATATACTCTTCCCGTGGAAAAAGTTTGAGGCCCTATTTCTGTATTAACGGTAACTTTTCCTGAATATCCAGAGGGAATGGAAGCTTCATATCTCACGTAATAGTTATCTTTTGTTTCTGTGTCGGCTTTTTGTGTATCGGGTTCATCAGCATTGGTACAAGCCGAGCATATCAAGAGGGCTAACAATGTAGTCAATATTGGGATAATTCTTTTCATTTTTTTTCGATTGGTTTAAATATGGAAAAGGCGTGTAACCATTCTTCGCTTGTTTTCATCTTTGGTTACCGCCAAGTGACCATATTCCACAACAAGCACAGAACAGCTCACGCCTTTGAAGCGTGAACTTTCGATCTGCTTGTTCTCGTGGAATGAATGTTTGGCGGTATTCAAGATGAAAGAGAACAAGAGCTGAAAGCTCGATTTTATTTTAAGAGTCCGAACGGGAAACGCTTATCCGGGTGTTTATACATCGGGTTAATTGCATTTATGAGGATTCTATACTGTCGCACACAAATCCCATTGTTTCGTTCGTGTTGTTTTATTTGTTTTCTCCTTTCTTCTTTTAGGGTTTATACTCGATTGAATGATTTCAAAAACAGTTTATTAACGACTGTTCAAATACAAAAATAGAAAAAAATGATAAAACAGTATCTGTATCGCTTAATTTTTTTGCAAATACGGTTCGATGTGGATATTGACCTGCGTTCTTTTCCCGAAAGTGGTTTTGAGCGATTCTTCCACTTGTGTGGCGATGTCGTGCGCTTTGACGATAGACGAATCGGGATCGACTTTGATGTGCATGTCGATGATGAATGTGTTTCCGTTTTTACGCGTGCGCAGGTGGTGGAATGCGATGACTCCGGGTGTCTGCTGTATTTTCTCGGCAATATTTTGTTCCACTTCTTCGGGGAGGGACATTTCGAGAAGTTCTTGTATGCTGGGGCGAGCGAGCTTATAAGCGACTCCAAAGATAAATATTCCTACGACGAGTGAGGTT
>OGRY01001077.1_pt1 | contig 21175 bp, 20 predicted proteins | sample 1553551 | NCBI WGS metagenome assembly OGRY01 (sample SAMEA2580101, study PRJEB22360) | human gut metagenome | biome: human gut; feature: human-associated habitat; material: faeces | place: Denmark | collected 2008/2010
TAAAAAAATGAATATTCCCTATATATTCTTAAATTCATTGGATGAAAAAAATGATGAATTATTTTTTGAAAAATTAAATATTAATATAACTAAGAAAGAAAAATTAGATTACATTTATTTTCAATTTCAAAACATAATCAAAATGACACAAAAAAGAATTATCTGCTACTTAAATATCGATCATTTAGATATGTTAAAAAATCTTTTTTCAAATTTAAATGTTCCTTTAGAATTAATTGCTACTCATAAAAACAATGAATACAAATATATGAATATGGATGATTTTATCGATAAATATAGGAACGAAAATGCTATTTATATCTCCAATGAAAGAGTGCAAAAACATTTATCTAATTGCATAGATTTTGAATACATCGGTTTAGACTACAAATTACTAACTCCCTTTGAAGACACCTATATTTTCTATGATAGCGGATTAAAGCTTTTAGAAAAAATTATATCTTTAATAGTATATTAATTAAATAAAACAGTATTTGCAACTTTTAAAAATATATAGAAGTTGCTTTTTATTATTTAAATTTAAAGCCAAATAAAATATAATATTTGCGTAAGCTATATCTACCAATTTAAACAAAAATATATCTGAATGTGAAATATGAAAAACAAAGATTTAAAATTTGATAAAAGCTGTCATGTTCTATATTCTAAAGCTTGTGAGAAAGAAATAAAAAAGAAAATAGCTTTGCATTTTCCAAAATCTGAACAAGAAAATGTTTGGACAAGAGTTCAACTTCAATATGTTGAATATTTAAAAGATTGGAGAAAAGATTTAGGCGGAAAAAAGAATTTTCATAACGGCAAAGGTGGCACTTATGATTGCATTGCTATTATGACTTATTATGCGGTCTGTAAAGATGTTACAAGTTTCCGTGAAATTGAAGAAATTGAAGAGAATTTAATTCTACCTTCTTTTAAAAAATTAAAATTTGTCGATTGCAATAAACCATTTTGGAAAAAGCTAATGCATAAAGCTTTCACTTCAGCAAAAACAAAATGCGATAAATGGCATGACTATGAAATGAATGTTGCACCTTTTTCCAAAGATGGTCCAATTTATTATAAATTCACTGCTTGTCCAGTTGCCCAATTTGCTAAACAATTTGGTCTAGAAGAAATAATGCCAGCTATTTGCAATGTTGATTATATTTCTATGGAATGCATTCATGCAAAACTAATAAGAACATCTACTTGCGTCAACGAAAATAAATGTGACTATACTATTTGCGGAGATAAAGATAAATTTATTCTTGATCATCCAGAATATAAAGATGAACAAGGATTTAGAAGAAATAAATAATTTTTATTTATTTTATACTTTGTATTATTTTTTATTCTTTTATTTTTGCTACAATAAATTCCTAGGAACAATTGAAAAAATGATAATTAATACAGGTCAAAGAACTGACATTCCAGCTTTCTATTCTAAATGGTTTATCAATCGAATCAAGGAAGGTTATGTCCTTGTTAGGAATCCATATTATCCAAAACTAGTAACAAAATTTATTCTGGATCCTAAAGTTGTCGATGTAATTGGTTTCTGCACTAAAAACCCTCATCCGATGCTTGAATATCTTGATGATTTATCAGATTTTCGTCAATTTTGGTATATTTCAATCACGGCTTTTGGTAAGGACCTTGAACCTAATGTTCCTCATGTAGATAAAGTTATTGAAGATTTTAAATATCTTTCTAAAAAACTAGGTAAAAATGCAATCAATTGGCGTTATACTCCTATTATCATCAATGAAAAATATCCAGTTGAAAGACATATTAGAGCTTTTGAATACATAGCTTCTCATCTTGTCGGCTATACTTCATTAGCTGTTTTCGGTTTTGTCGATATTTATGAAAAATTAAAATTAAATCATCCTGAAATCCTCGATACATCTGATGAAAATAAAATATATTTAGCCCGAGAATTTTCAAAAATTGCCAAAAAATATAATATGAATCTTCGTCTATGTTCAAAAGAAAAATGGTTAAGAAATTTTGGAATAGATGTTGATGGATGTATGCGTTTAGAAGATTATGAAAACGCTATTGGTTTAAATTTAAAACCGAACAAAAAAATGCAAGCAAGAAAAAATTATTGCTCTTGTTTTTTGTCTAATGATATCGGCGCTTATAATTCCTGTTTACATTTTTGTAAATATTGCTATGCAAATGGAAATGCTCAATTTGTAAAAAATAATTTTTTAAAACATGATGATAATTCTCCTTTCATCATAGGTACTTTTTCTAAAGATGATATCATCAAAGAAGCAAAGCAAGAATCTTGGATAATAAAATAAATTTTTTAGATAATTAGTTTACATGTCAACTAATTGAAATATAATATCCTTGAAGTGAGGAGAAATATGGACATTAGAAATTTAACAAAAATCGTTAGAAATATGATGCTATATAAAAATAGTGCTGATAAAAATTTATTAGCGTTAAACGAGAACGAATTTGAAATGCTCCGTTATATCACCAAAAGAGAATATCGAAGCTTAAAAGAAATCACTGATTATCTCAATGTTGATAAAAGCTTAGTTACTAGAATGTGTAAAAAACTATTAAAACTTGATTATATAACTATTGAAGATGACCCTTCTGATTCTAGAAAAAAACTTCTTAAAGCGACCAAAAAAACCTTTGAAATTAAAAACGATATGTTTGATAGAGAATATGAATTTTACAATTCTTGCTTAAAGGTTTTAACTCCAGAAGAAAAAGAAAATTTTTCACATTTAATTGACAAAGTTTATATTGAATCAAAACGTTTGAGAAAAAATAAATTCCAAGGTGTTGAAAATGAAAAATCTAAAATACGATAAAATAAGAACATATTTCTGGTTGAATAAAAAATCTTTTATTCTCGCAACTATTACAGGTATTTTATTTAATACGTTAACAGTACTTGTTCCACTCATACAAGGGTATCTTTTAGACTTATACAAAGCTCAAAATGATACTACTTATATTATTCTTTTTGCTTTAGGATTCTTTCTTTTTGTCCTTTTTGTTCAAGCTAATAGATTTTGCAAAAGATACTTTGTCAGAGATTTTGCAAATAGAATGGTTTTACAAATGCGCACCGTGTCTTTTGATAATCTTTTAAAATGCGACATCGACGAATTTAATAAGACATCTAAAGGCGATATAATGAATAAAAATTTAGCTGACATCAAAGATAGCGCTGAAGGAGTTAGAAAAGTATTAACTGAAATATACGATAGCGTTATTTTAATGACAGGTTACTTTATTTCTATGATGATTTTAGATTATAAAACCACTCTTATCGTCGGGGCTTTTATCATCTTATCGATAACAATATCAAATACGTTAAAAAAATTGATTTACAAATCAACAAGTGAATATAAAAAGACTTTTTCTAAATCAAAAGATTTAACTTTAAACGCTTTAAAAAACGAAGTTTATTATCGAGGAAATGGAGTATCTTCCAATTATTATAAAGAATATGAAAATATGCAAAATGAGCTTGAAAAGAAATCCATCAAATCGATGATATTCAAAGGAACATTAGAGCCTATTTATCAAGCTATCGCTTTAATCGGTCTATTTTTCGTGGTCTATTTTTCCGGACAAAAAGTTATTAATAATATTTGGTTAATCGGAACTTTTTATTCTTATTTATCGACATATATGTTAGTAAGCACCAAAGCCTCAAAAGTTGGTAAAGTTTTCAATGCTGCAACAACATTAAAAGTATCTTGGAAAAGATGTTCACCATATTTAAAATCTTCTCCTATCCAAAAAGATATTGAAATATCGAAAGAAAATTCTTCTATTGAAGTCAAAGATTTAACTTTCGGTTTTGATAAAAATTTTGTTCTTCATAATATTTCTTTCTCTTTAGATAAAGGAAATTCACTTGCTATATGCGGTATGATTCATAGTGGAAAATCAACTCTTGGAGCAGCTTTAACTGGTCTTTATAACTATGAAGGCAGTGTTAAGTTATATGGAGTGGAATTAAAAAATGTCAGAAATGAATTAGGTGAAAATTTTATTTCCTATTTACCTAGCCAAGCAGAAATTTTTAATGACACTTTAAAATATAACATTTCTTTTAATAAAGAAGATGATATAGAAAAAGATTTAAAAATTGTCTGTCTTGATCAAGAAGTTTCACTTTTCCCACAAAAAGAAAATGAGATATTATCACATTCTCTCATCAACTTATCTGGTGGTCAGAAAAAAAGACTATTGATAGCAAGATGTATTCATAACAATCCAAAATTAATTATTATGGATGATCCTTTCAATGCAATAGATATCAAAATGAGTGAAGATATTACTGATAACATCTTAAATTCATGTAGAAATTCTATTTTGATTCTCATCAACAATCAAAAAGAGATTCTTCAAAAAACGAATTACATTTTATTTTTAAAAAACGATTCCTATATATTTGGAACATATGAAGAATTATCCAAAGATCCACAATTTATAAAAATGATTGGAGGAGATTTAAAATGAGTGTAATAAAATGCATTTTCAACTATTTTAAAAAACACAGAATTATTTTTGTCTTCACCTTATTAGTTATTATTTCTGTAACTTTTCTTTCTCTTGTTCCGCCACAATTATTGAAAATAATCGTCGATGATTTATCATCTTCGAACAATATTTCTCATCTATGGATTTACGCCTTATTATACATGTTGATATTTATAGCCATCGGTATTATAAATTTTTTAAAGGAGATATTGCTTGTCATCATTTCTCAAGGCGTCGGAAAAAGAATCAGACTAGAAATGCTCACCAAAGTAAACAGATTATCATATAAAAATTTTGCTGAATATGATTATGGAACCTTAGAAGCATATTTTTCTAACGATGTCGAAGAAATAAATACATTGATAACTTCCGGTGTAATATCAATGATTATCGACTCTTTTAAAATTATCGGTATCATCATATCTATATTCATATTCTCTTATTTATTTGGTCTTATTACTTTAGCTATAATTCCTTTTTTAATTCTTTTTGTCATGTGGATCAGAAAAAGAATGTATAAAGCTCAAAAAACCAATAGAACATTAGAAGGAAAAGTTAATAACTTAGTTCTTGAAAACCTTGATAACATCAATACTATCAAAACATTTCGTATCTACAATGAAGTAAAAGAAAAATATGATAATATTTTAAAAAATCATTTTAAAACAAATCAAAAATCCAATATCTATGATGCCTTATTTTCACCAGTAATGCAGATATTAAAAACATTATTGATCGTTCTTATAATAGTTATTTCAACTACAAACAATTCTGTTTTCGGCTTAAGTATCGGAACATTAGCTAGCTCTATCGATCTCATAACCAATTTGTTTTCACCGATTGAAAATCTTGGCATGGAACTGCAAACAATTCAAAAATCTTTTGCCGCAATCAATAGAATCAATGAATTCTTTAAATTAGAAGAAGATGAAAAAAAAGATCAAGACTGCAATATTGATAAAAAAATAGTACTTGAATTTAAAGATGTTACTTTCTCCTATGATGGAAAAGAAAATGTAATTGAAAATTTCAATTTAAAGTTAGAAAACAATATGCGCCTAACATTAAAAGGGAAAAGTGGAAGTGGAAAATCCACTCTATTTAAATTAGCTTGTGGGTTAATAAAACCAACAAAAGGACAAGTTACAATAAATGGTGTTGAAACCTATCGTCTTTCAGAAACTGCAAAAAGAAAAATATTTGGAATAGTTTATCAAGATTACTATTTTTCAGGCGGAACAATAAAAGAAGAAGTAACTTTATTAAACCCAGAAATATCTGATGAACAAGTTTATAAAATTTTAAAACTTGTTGAACTCGATAGAATAAAAGATATCAACGTTCCATTAAAAATCAACGATTATTCTACCGGAGAACTTTCATTATTCAATATAGCTAGAGCAATAATTATGAATAGTAAAATATTATTTTTGGATGAAATGAACGCTAAAATTGATCAAGTAACTGCACAGAAAATAATCAATGTAATAAATAATGTCGCTAAGGACAAAATAATTTTGTCAATCAATCACTATGGTCACCTTTTAGAAAATAGTGATATCTTAAATTTGGAGAAAGAAAATACAAATGAATAATTTTATCATAGCCTCTCAATTATCACTTGATCATGATATAGCCAGTTTCATGAACAAATTATTAAATAACTTTGGGAGTTTTTTAACACCTATTTTAAAATTCATAACAATACTAGGTAATTTCGGTACAATTTTTATAATTTTATCATTATTGTTTTTATTGTTTACTAAAACGAGAAAAGCAGGCATTATCGCTTTAATAGCACTTTTAATTGGAGTAATAACCGTTTCGATTACAAAAATAGCTGTGTCAAGAGATCGTCCGTTTTTTGATACAAATAGCGATTTTTATTCATGGTGGCTTCAGGCTGGTGCAGTAAAAGAATCTAGCTATTCATTTCCATCTGGACACACCACCGCTGCTACCGAATTCGGCGTCGCTTTATTTATATCCAAAAATAAAAAATACTCTTGGCTCTTTTTATTCATTCCACTAATCATGGGATTTACAAGAATATATTTTATAGTTCATTATTTTACCGATGTTTGCGGAGGTCTTATCATTGGCACAATAAGCGCCACAATTTCTTATTTCATTGCTAAAAATCTTCTGAAAATAAAATTATTAAACAAAGCCTATTATTTACCAAGTATCATCGATATCTTTTCCAAAAAAGAAAAAGAACAAATTTAGTTTTCAAATAATTCCTGTACTTTATAATTATTCTTTTTATAAACAATATAAAAATTAAGTTTAGCATCCTCATCTAAAATAGGAATGTTAATTCTATTAGCAGTTGATTTAAATTTGCTAGAAATATCCGTTACAAAAGCAGGAATACTAGAATAAGCAGTTAATTCTTCTAAATCATTTTTGTCTGCATTTTTTATATAATGAGCCTTAAATAAGTTTTTTTCTAAAATGCTACTCCACACTCCAACATAGGAAAATAAAAGGAAAGACTGTCCATCGATATCCTTCCAATATACGCCATTTTTCATTCCAGATAAAAAATGAGTCGGAGGAATAGAAATATATATATATAGATGTTCTTGAAATATTTTTCGACAAACAAAACCATCATTCTTAATTTCTTTATTGATGAATATAACATCATACTTATCATTTGCTATATCTTTTATAAGATTATCTTCTTCATCTAAAATAGTTGAGATTTCCACTTTAATGATTTTATTCATAAAAATATCAGAATACTTATAGAAAATACCTGGTGCAGTATATCCTATCGAGATTTTATTTCGTTTTTCTTTTATTTCTTGAGCTTTTTTAACTAAGATTCTATCGCTATTTATCACTTCATTTATAAATGGCAAAAGTTTCAATCCATCTTCATTTAAAGATAATTTATTCTTCTTTCTATCAAAAATCTTTAAACCAATTTCATCTTCAAGTGACTTCATAGCTTTGGAAAGCGAAGGCTCTGATAAATGTAAAACTTCACTAGCCTTTAATAAAGAACCTTCCTTATAAAATACGATTAAATATTCTAATAATTTGTTGTCTATCATAACATTTCACTATTCAAAATAATTATAGTACATTTCAAAAATTGAATAAACACTAAAACACATAAAATGCTAAATTATTTTTAGAGGTAAAAAATGAAGACTTTAATAGTTTACTTTAGTTGGTCAAACAACACTAAAAATTTAGTAGAAGAAATAAATAAAAAATTACATTATGATGTTATTAGAATTGAAAAAGAACATCCATATTCTTCAGATTACAATCAATGCGCTTATGTTGAAGCAAAAGAAGAAGTAGAAAAACATATTCATCCACAAATAAAAGAATTAAAAGTAGATGTAAATAACTATGATAGAATTCTATTATTCTTTCCAATATGGTGGTACACATTTCCAATGCCTGTTGGAACATTTATTGAACAGATAAAAAATTATCAAGGACAAGTAGCTCTTTTTGAAAATAGTTATACTAATGATGTTCAATATGTAAAAAATTCTATTGAAGATTTTAAAAGTATTGCCCCTTCTATAAAAGTAGAAAACGGATTATTCAATAAAACAGTTGAAGATCATATTAAATTCATAACAGACAAAAAATATTAATTAAAAGTCAATAAATTATAAGAAAGGAGAATTTATGAACACTTTTAAATTAAATAATGGATTAGAAATCCCAGTAACTGGATTTGGTGTTTATCAAATCAGCAAAGAAGATTGTAAAGAAAGCGTCCTCAGCGCTTTAAAAGCCGGCTATCGCCATATTGATACCGCTCAAGCGTATTTCAATGAAGAACAAGTCGGCGAAGCCATTAAAGCAAGCGGATTAAAAAGAGAAGAAATCTTTGTTACAACAAAAATATGGATCGATAACTACGGCGAAGGAAAAACTTATGTTTCAGTTATTGAATCATTAAGAAAATTACAACTCGATTACGTAGATTTAATCTTGCTTCACCAACCTATAGGCGATTATTATAGCGCTTACCGCGATTTAGAAAAATTATATAAAGAAGGAAAAGTAAAATCCATCGGCGTCTCTAATTTCTATCCAGATAGACTAGTAGATATATGCTTATTTTCCGAAATTAAACCAATGGTAAATCAAATTGAAATCAATGTTTTCAACCAACAAAACGAAGCAAAAAAATGGGCTGATAAATATGGCGTAGTTCTTGAAGCATGGGCACCTTTTGCCGAAGGTCGCAACAACATGTTCAAAAATGAGACATTGACTCAAATTGCTAATAAACACAATAAAACAGTTGCTCAAGTTATCTTAAGATGGCTTTTACAAAGAGAGATAGTTTCCCTTGCAAAATCAGTCCACGAAAATAGAATTAAAGAAAACTATGATATTTTTTCCTTTTCTCTCGATGAAGAAGATATGAATTTAATTGCAACTTTAGACAAGCAAACTTCTTCTTTCTTCTCTCACCAAGATCCAAAAATGATTGAATGGTTTGGTGATTTAATAATTCAAAGACGAGGAAAATAACCAAAATGAAATATGCAAAATTAGGAAATACTGATATAGAAGTATCAAAGATTTGCATCGGAGGAATGTCTTTTGGTGAAGCTTCAAAAAATTTTCACGAATGGACTTTAAATCAAGAAGAAAGCACAAAAATGATTAAAGAAGCCTATGATCTAGGCGTCAATTTCATCGATACTGCCAATTGCTATTCCTTTGGAACAAGCGAGCAATATATTGGAAAAGCCTTAAAAGAATTGCAGATACCTCGAGATAAAATAGTCATCGCTTCAAAAGTATATTTCAATGAAGGAAAGTTATCAAAGCAAGCAATAAAAAGAGAAATTGAAAAAACTTTAACTAACCTTCAAACAACTTATCTTGATCTTTATCAAATTCATCGCTTTGATTACGACACTCCAATTTTAGAAGTTATGGAAGCTTTAAACGATTTAGTAAAAGAAGGAAAAGTCAGAGCAATCGGTGCTTCAGCAATGTATGGATACCAATTTCATAACATGCAAGTAATAGCGGAGAAATATGGTTTAACTTTATTTTCAACAATGCAGAATCATTATAATTTACTCTATCGTGAAGACGAAAGAGAAATGATTCCAATCTGTAAGCAATATAATGTCTCTTTAATTCCATATTCACCTTTAGCAGGAGGTCATCTAACTCATACCGGTTGGTCAAGTTCTTCTTTGCGCAGTCAAAAAGATAACACCTTAAGAAAAAAATACGATAGAGATAAAGACAATGATCTTTTAATAATAGAACGTGTAAATGAATTAGCAAAAAAATATCATGTCTCTATGGCACAAATAAGTCTAGCTTGGCTATTCAAAAAAGGCATTACATCAGCAATAGTTGGAGCGACAAAATTAAATCATTTTGTCGATGCAACAAAAGCGGTAGATTTAAATATCTCTGACGAAGATGTAGCTTTTTTAGAAGAAATTTATATCCATAAACCTATTGTAGGTGCTCTTCCAGAAGGAAAATAAACACTATAAATCTTCTTATGAATAAAATAGGAAGATTTTTTGTTTGCTTTTATTTTCAAAAATATATTAGTTATTTTTTACCTTTCTTTTTTAAAAACAAATAGATACAATATGCCTTGAGGAAAATATGAAGATTATAATAATTAGACATGGCGATCCCGATTATGAACACGATTCTTTAACTTCTGTAGGTGAAAATGAAGCTCAAGCTTTAGCAGAATTTTTAAAAGATATGAAAGTTGACGCCATTTTTTGTTCACCTTTAGGAAGAGCAAGAAGAACTTCATCTTATATCGAAAAAGCTTTAAATATCAAAGCTGAAATTTTGCCATGGCTAAAAGAATTCGATGGAAAAATGAATATCGAAAATAACAAAAGCCATATCTTCTGGGATGTTTTACCTCAAACACTGAGTGAAAATAAATTTCTATATAATCCTCAAACTTGGAGAGATTCTTCTTTTTTTAATGAAAAAGAATTAAGAAAATATGATGAAGTATGTTCTTCTTTTGATTCGCTATTAGAAAAATTCGGTTATGAAAGAGAAAAAAATTATTATAAAGTTCTAGATAGCAATAGAAAAACATTAGTTTTTGTTTGTCATTTCGGCTTAGAATCTATGATTCTTTCCCATCTTTTTAACACTTCGCCTTTTTCATTAAGTCAACATTTCATTGCTGCGCCAACTTCAATGACTACCTTATATACTGAGGAAAGAAGAAAAGGTGTTGCTCAATTCCGCTGCAGTGAATATGGAAGTGTAGCTCATCTTTATATAAAACATAAGAAGCCTTCTTTTTCTGGTCGCTTTTGTGAAACTTATGATTCTAAAGAAAGGCATGATTGATTTTTCTATGAAAAAAATAGATTTAGGAAAAGCCCCAGTTGTCTCAACATTATTTAAATTAGCAATTCCTAGTATGATTGCTCAAATTGTAAATATGCTCTACAATTTCATCGATCGTATTTTTGTTTCTGGTATTGAATCTATTGGCACCGATGCTTTGGCAAGTCTTGGTGTCTGTTTTCCAATAACATTAATTCTATCTTCTTTTGCCGCTTTAATTGGACTTGGCGGAGCACCTTTAAGTTCAATAAAGCTTGGTGAAGGGAATAAAAAAGATGCAGAAAGACTTTTCAATCAAGCTTTTTCTACGCTTTTTTGCATAGGGATAATATTATCAATTTTAGTTTTTATTTTTGCCGAACCAATTTTATTATTATTCGGTTGTCCAGATAGCTGTCTTCCTTATGCTTTACCTTATTTAAAAATATATACTCTTGGTACCATTTTTAATCTTATTGCTTTAGGTCTTAATCCTTTTATAAATGTTCAAGGATATGCTATATCTTCCATGTGTTCAACTTTAATTGGAGCTTTATTAAATATAATTTTAGACCCGATATTTATCTACGTTTTAAATCTTGGAATCAATGGTGCTGCTTTGGCGACTATCATTTCTCAAATTGCTTCTTTCATTTATGTTTTTTCTTTCTTTTTCAGAAAGAAATCATCTTTTAAATTCAATATAAAAAGTTTTGTTCCAACCAAATTAATTCTTTCTGTTTTTGTTTTAGGGCTTTCTCCTTTCATCATGCAGCTTACAGAAAGTGCAATTCAAATTGTTTTTAGTATCTGCTTAAAAAAGGCTACAAATGGAAATAGTGACTATACTGCAGCTATGACTATTCTTTTAAGTGCTTTACAACTTATCAGTTTTCCACTTAATGGCTTTTCTAATGGTGCTGGTCCATTAGTAAGTTATAACTATGGAGCTAGAAACGAGGAAAGAGTAAAAAAGTCAATTAAAGTAATAACAATATTCGCTTTAATTTATACTTCTATTTTCTATTCAATTTCCATGATATATCCTCAGACTTATGCTTTAATTTTTTCCGCAAGCGAAAATGTTATAGAAATTGTTGCTAAATATGGAAGAATATTTTTGATGGGCACAATAATGTTTTTTGCTCAAATGGCATTACAAAATACTTTTGTAGCTTTAGGACAAGCCAAAATTTCCATCTTCTTAGCCTGCTTAAGAAAAGTAATTTTACTAATTCCACTATGCATTATTCTCTCTAATTTTTTAGGTGCTCAAGGAGTATTTTTAAGCGAAGGAATAAGCGATATCACCGCTGGAATTATAACCTATACAACTTTTGCTTTATATTCTCCGCATGTAATTAAAAAGCGTTGCCAAGAAAAAAATACAATTGCCCTATAAAAAATAAAAAAACAATTTCTTTTAATTTTTCAGTCATACACCTATAAGTGGCGTCACTTTACTTTAATTTTAATTTATGTTAAAATTTGGTGCATCTTGTAGAAGGAGGCATTCTTTTAATATGGTTAAAGATAAATCACCAAAAAAATCAACTTTGGAAAAAATCGCAGCTATTGTTGGAAACACTGTTGAAGAAGTTTATGGTGTTATAGGCCTATCTTCTTACAGAACGATACTTGACGAAATTCAAACTCTATTAAAAAAGGAAAACTTTCGCGATGGAGTAAAAGTAATCAAAGTTTCCGATACTAATTATGAAGTTACAGTTTTTTGCTTGCTAGCTTTTGGCGTAAAAGTTAATGAAGTTATCGCTGAGCTTCAAGAACAAATTAAATACGCCGTCGAAAAGAAACTAAAGATTTCCGTTACCAAGGTTAACGTTTTCGTCCGTGGTATAAAATAAATAGAAAGAGAAGATTATAATGACAAAAATTGATGGTATACTTCTTAAGCAAATGATCATTTCAGGAGCTAATAATCTATATAATAATTATCCTGAAGTCGATGCGCTTAACGTTTTCCCAGTACCTGATGGTGATACTGGCACTAACATGAATTTAACTATTTCTTCTGGAGCTAAAGAAATCGCAACAAGAAATGATGCTTCTGTCTATGATGTTGCTAAAGCTTTTTCCCGTGGTTTATTGATGGGAGCTAGAGGAAACTCTGGTGTTATCCTTTCACAAATTTTCAGAGGTTTTGCCCAAGGTCTCAAAGGCAAAATAGAAGCTACAGCTCAAGATATCTCCGACGCTCTTTTAATGGGTAAAGAAGTTACTTATAAAGCTGTTATGCGTCCTGTTGAAGGTACAATTTTAACAGTTATTCGTGAAAGCTCTCAAGCTTTGGCTGATAGTGTTTATCCTGATATGCCTCTTGATGAAGCCTTAGATATTCTTTTAAAAGAAGCTAGAGAATCTTTAAAAAGGACCCCAAATTTATTGCCTGTTTTAAAAGAAGCTGGCGTTGTCGATAGCGGTGGCGCTGGTTTATGCAAAATTATCGAAGGCTTTGATTTAGCTCTTCATAATCAAATCGTTGAAAAAAATATGCCTGATGTTGTTTCTGATTCAGTAGTTGAACCTATTATCGGCAACGTCCAAGCAAGTTTAGAGCATAAAGAATTTGGTTATTGCACAGAATTTATTTTAAAATTACCAGAAGATCCTATAAAAGCAAAGAAGAAAAACTTTGTTCCTTCCCGTTTCTCCGGTGTTTTAAACTCCCATGGTAATTCTATTGTCATGGTTCATGATGATGATTTAATCAAAGTACATATTCATACATTAAATCCTGGAAATATTCTTACCTATGCTCAACAATTTGGTGAATTTGTTAAGATAAAAGTTGAAAATATGTCTGAGCAACACACTCATTTAATTGAAGAAGATGCTAAGGCAAAAGAAGATGAAATAAAAAAACAACCAAAAAAGCCATTTGGCTTAATCTCTGTTGGAGCTGGTAAAGGTATAGTTGATTTATTTAAAGATTTAAATTGCGACTATATAGTCAGCGGTGGCCAGACAATGAATCCTTCTACCGAAGATTTCATCAAAGCCATCAAATCTATCAATGCTGAACAAATATTTATATTACCAAATAACTCCAATATCATCATGGCCGCAACTCAGGCTTGTGATGTCATGAATGAAGAAGTAAAATGCACTGTTATTCCAACTAAAACCATTCCACAAGGTCTTGTATCAGCAATGATGTATAATCCAGAATCTGATTATGATACAAACTATAACGATATGATGGAATCTTTATCCTCCGTCAAATCTGGTCAAGTTACTTTTGCTGTCAAAGATACTTCATTCGAAGGTATGGAAATTCATAAAGATGATTTCATCGGTATCTGCGACAAAAAGATTTTAGCAACAGAAAAAGATAAAATTAAATGCGCTTTAAAACTTATCAATACCATGATTGATGAAGATTCTTCTATCATCACTATCATTACTGGCGAAGATGTTACAGAAGCTGAAAGAGATGCTTTAAAAGAATTAGTTCAAGCCAAAGTTGGTGATATGGTAGATGTCGATGTCAAAGTTGGTCTTCAACCTGTCTATTCTTTCATCATTGGAATCGAATAAAAAATTATATTACTAAGAGGCATAACCTCTTAGTTTTTTTTTGTGCGAATTTTTAAAGAAAATAAAAAAATAAATATTCATAAAAGATTTAAAAATATTATTATTCGAAGATTTAAGAATATCATCTGATGATTTTATGTCTTTAGATTTTGAATCAATTAAAGAATTTGGACCTTTTTATCATTCAAATACAATAAATACGTTAATTAAATATATAGGAGATATAAATGACAATAATAGAAGAAATAATTAAATCATATAACCCTAAAACTAATGATGAAGCAAAATACGTTTTAAGAGAATTGCTACAACAAATAGTTTTAATCGGATTAAGTAGAAGTGATTTTTTAAATATGCCAGCTTTTATGGAGGAACTGCTTTAAGAATATTTTATGGATTAAATAGATATTCTGAAGACTTGGATTTTTCTTTAAATAGTAATAGTAAAGATGAACTATTTTCATTCACCCCATTTATAGAAAAAATAAAAGAAGTAGCTTTATCATATGATTTAAACTTAGAAAATTCCCAAAAAGATAAAAAAATAAAAACTAATATCGAAAGTGCCTTTGCAAAAATAAATACTTATCAAACTTTTTTAAGTATTAATTTAAATAAAACTATTTTGGGCTTAATTCATAAAGATGAAGTAATTAAAGTAAAATTTAAAATAGATTGTAATCCAGCTTTAGGATTTAATACCGAATCAAAGTGGTTAGATATTCCAGAATTCGCCCCTGTTACTGTTCTTGATTTACCTAGCTTATTTGCTGGAAAAATTCATGCCGTCTTATGTAGAAATTATAAAAATAATGTTAAAGGAAGAGACTATTATGATTTTTTATTCTATATTCAAAGAAATGTTAAACCAAATCTTGAATATTTAAAAAACAAACTCATTGATAGTGGAAAAATAACTCCAAACACTAACTTTAATATTTATTATTTAAAAGAAATGTTAAAAGAAAGAATTGAAAATGTAAATTTTATAGATGTAAAAAATGATGCATCTAAATTTTTATTAAAAAAAGAGGATTTATCTTTCTATTCAAAAGATCTCTTTTTTCAAATGATTGATAAATTATAAATATCTATTAATTTTTAATCTATATAAGTGCAATAAAATTTCAATTTAACCTATATTAAATAGGAGAAAAACTATATTTTTGATATAATAAGACCATGAAACAAGAAGATATTTTACTCAAATTAAATGCCTTATATGATACTGATGTTTTAGAACATTTTCCAAAAGAATATCTTTATCTTTATAATACACCTATTGATAAAATCGAAGAAGAGGGAAAAGATATCATTGTTTTTGGTTCAATTAGTGATATTAAATCTATTAGAACTCCTTTGTCCATTATTCGTTTTAAAATCAATTACTTAAATAAAGTTTTATCTTGTGCTATTTTTAATCAGCCTTTTTATATCAATGTTCTAAAAAAATTTAATAAATATTGTCTTGTTTGTCGCTATAAAAAGAAAACTAAATCTTATATTGTCCGCTATGTTATAAAAGAAGATTCACCTTATTTAAGAACTAAAATTAAACCGATATATACTTTACCAAAAGGAGTTTCTCAACCTGATTTTATAAACTTAATCGAAGGAATCTTAATTCAAAAATCACAATATATTACCAATAAACTCCCTAAAAAAATCTGTGATAAATATAAATTTGAAGATCGCTATTTAGCTTTTAAAGATGTTCATTTTCCTTTAAACGAAGATGCTTTAAAAAGAGGACTCCGTGTTTTTAAATATGAAGAAGCCCTCCAATATTCTTTAGCAACTTCAGTTATAAAAAAATATAGAAATTTAATAAAAAAACAAGTGACAACTTTAATTGATATAAATGAAGTTGACACTTTTATAAATAAATTAACCTTCAAATTAACTGGTGATCAACTAAATGCTATTCATGAAATAGTTTTTGATATGAATAAAACTCAAATTATGAATCGTTTATTACAAGGTGATGTTGGAACTGGTAAAACTCTTGTTGCTTTGTGTGCGCTTTATGCTAATTACCTTCGACATGGTCAAGGTGCTTTGCTCGCTCCAACAAAAATATTAGCTCAGCAACACTATGAAAACGCCTGCAAATTATTTAAAGATACTCCAATTAAAATTAAGTTTTTAGCTGGAAATCTAAAAACCAAAGAAAAAGATAAAATCAATAAATTATTAGAGTCTGGAGAAATAGATATAATTATCGGAACTCATACATTGATGTCTCAAAATATAAAATATAAAAATTTAACGCTTTCCATAATCGATGAACAACAAAATTTCGGAGTAGAACAAAGAAATGCTCTTATCAATAAAGGAATGAATGCTGATCTTTTGATGATGACTGCAACACCTATTCCACGTACTCTTTCGAAAATTATCAATAATGATATGGATGTTAGTTCATTGAATGAGTTTCCATCAAAAAAAAGAAATGTCAAAACTATGGTTGTTCAGTCTGTTGATAAAATTATCAATAAAGCAATTTTAAGAGCCTTAGAAATAAAAAGACAAGTATTTATAGTAGCTCCAAAAATCATTGAAACAGGAACTGGGAAAAAAATATCCGTTGAAACTATTTTCGCCCAGATGGCAACTGAATATGGCGAAGATAATGTTGCGCTTTTACATGGTAAAATGAAAGAAGAAGAACGCAACAAAATTTACGATGAATTTAAATCTGGAGAAAAACTAATTTTAGTTGCCACTTCCATCATTGAAGTTGGTATCGATATTCCTCATGCTTGTTTAATGGTTATATATTCAGCTTCTACTTTCGGTCTTTCTTCTTTACATCAATTAAGAGGAAGAATTGGTAGAGATGGAGAGTCAGCTTTAGCTCTTCTAGTCTATGACGACGATGATCAAGAAAACTATGAAAGATTAAAATACTTGGCTGATAATGAAGATGGCTATAATATTGCCAAATATGATCTTATTCATCGTGGATCCGGCTCTTTAACTGGAAGCAATCAAAGTGGTGACAGCGACTTAAAAGTAGCTAATTTTGCTAACGATCAAGTCATTTTTGAATATGCTATAAAAGATAGTGTAGAAATATTAGAAAATCTTGATGATGTCGATTATAGAATTTACTATTCCAATGTCTTAAAAAATCTTTCAGATTATAAATTAGATTAATTTTAGTTAATTTAAAAAAATTAATATTTTGAACATTATTATAATTTTATTTTTTTACCTTTTGAAATATACTATTTAAAAAATTTAAAGGAGCAGTTGAGTATGGCCAAAAAAGGACAAAAATTTAAACATTATAGCAAGGATTTAAAATTATTGGTTGTTCAAGAATATCTTTCTCACAAATATTCTCTTCAATCACTTGCAAGAAAATATAATATTTCTTCTATAGAAACCATTCTCCATTGGGCTCAAGACTATTGCAAAGATGGCGAACTTGCATTTGAAGAAAAAAGAGGAAGAGCTACCAAAGAAAATTCACCTTTTAAAGGTAGACCTAGAATTCGCTTTGTTTCCGAAAATGAAAAAGAAGAATATTTAAAACAAAAAGAAGAATATTATAAAAAAGATTAATCAATCCACAATCGCATTTTAAAAGACTCGCTCAATCGCGAGTTTTTTTGTTTGTTGTTGAAATAAAGAATAGTTATCCACAGATTTTATAAGTTTTCCACAATTGTGGGTATAAAGATAAATTTCGGTGCATATCATAAAAAAAGTGCGATTATATCTATATTTTTTTGATGTGGAAAACTTTTTTGAGTGTGGAAACGTTTCCACTATTTCCACCACAATTTATCCACAATCCACTTTTCAACAAGTTTTCCACAATTCAAAATGTGGAAAACTCTAAAAACACTAATAACTACTAATTTTTTCCTAAAAGCAATTGTGGAAAATTCGTAAGTTGCTTCTTTCGACAAAAAATTTATGTGGAAAACTCTCTAAAATAAGAATAAAATACAAGAGCATTAATATCGGAGAATTATATGATAAACATAAAAGAAATATGGAACATGACACTGAAGTGTATTGAAGATAAAATTCCGCAAAAAATATATGAAAATTATTTTGATGATGTAAAACTATTATCTTTAGATAAAAATATTGCTACTGTTGTCGTACCAAACGAACTTTCTAAAACTTTATTAGAAGGTCAATATAAACAAAATCTTCAAGATTCCTTGTTAGAAGTAACCGAAACTCTTTATGATTTGAAATTCATTCTCTCTAGTGAATTTGAAGAAAACACTTCTTCTACTTCATCAGAAAATCTTAGTAAAGCTTCTTTTTTTAAGCATTCTAAACTCAATCCTAATTATACATTCGATAATTTTGTTGTTGGAGAAAGCAATGAATCTGCCTATAAAGCCAGCCATTTAATTGCTGATCATCTTGCAACATTAAATCCTTTATTCATCTATTCAGCTTCTGGTTTAGGAAAAACTCATTTGATGCACGCCATTGGAAACTATGTTTTATCAGTGACACCATTAAAAAAAGTTTTATATATTACAGCAGAAGACTTTGTTGATGAATATGTTCGTTTTTCAACTAAAAGAGACAAAAATAACGTTTCAATGAAGGATTTTTTTATCACAGTTGATGTCTTTTTAATCGATGATATTCAATTTTTAGCTGAAAAGACTCAAACTTGCGAAATGTTCTTCCATATATTCAATCTTTTAGTAAGTAATAATAAGCAAATAGTTATCACTTCTGATCGCGATCCAAAAAAATTAGAAGGCCTTGAAGAGCGCTTAGTATCTCGCTTCTCTAGCGGATTAACCGTTTCAATCAAAGTACCTGAAATCGATACTTTAATGAATATTTTAAAACTTAAGATTAAAGCATCCGGTCATGATCTAAATCTATTTCCTGATGATGTCTTATTATATTTAGCTCAAAACAATTCTAAAAATGTCCGCGAACTTGAAGGAGCTTTAAATAGAATAGTCTTCTATAATATGATCAATAAAAATCCTGGTCCTATAACGATGGATTTAGTTCACCAAGCTTTCGATAATGAAGTTGTTAAAGATCACAAAGAAAGTTTAAGTCCGGAAAAAATAATATCTACAACAGCTAGCTACTATAATTTAGCTCCTAGTCAATTAACTAGCAAAGTTAGAATCAATCAAATAACTTTCGCTAGACAAATAGCAATATATCTTTGCCGAGAATTATTGGATATCCCTTTTTCACAAATTGGAAAAATCTTTTCCAGAGACCACTCAACCATTATGTCCAGCGTACAAAAAGTGGAAAACTTGTTGAAAGATGATAATCAAACTATCCATGCTATAAACCAATTAAAAGATCAATTAAAAACTCGATAAAATCTTCATTTTAATGGCTTTAAATGGTAAAATATAGCCAAGGTTATCCACACTATCCACTATTTCCACGCCCCTTATTACTATTATTATAAAAAAGAAGGAAAATAATATATATGAAAAAAATAAGCGAATTTTCAAAAAAATTTTATCAAATCGATGAAGCTTCACTTCAATCTTCGCATAATAAATTAAAACTCGTTGCTAATCGATCAGCTTTCTTAAAAATATTAAATTCAGTAATCGATGGTATCCCAGCAAAATCAGCTGATCCTAACTACATGAATTTTTTAATTACAATCAATGATGAAGAAAAAACAATACTTGCCAGCGATGGTGCTATTACAATTATTCATTCTTTAGCCAATGATGAAAATCCAGTTTTAAAATCTTATGAACCTGGAACAATTGAAATTCCTGCTCGTCATTTTGTCAGCATTATCAGCAAATTAGAAGGCGAAGAAGTAATACTTACTCAAATAGAAAATTCCTTTTTAAATATTACTGATAATTATTCTAACTTTAATATAAAATGTAGCCGTGGTGAAGAGTTTCCTCAATTAGATATTCATTTTACCAGCAGTCATACATTTGAAATCGATGGAAATGATTTTTTAAATCTTTATAATTCAACAGCTTTTGCTGTTGCAACCCGTGGTCCTAAAAAGCATTTCTACGGTGTTAAAATTGGTGTAAATAATAATATTTTAGAATTTGTTGCTACAGATAGTTATCGTTTAGCTCAAAGAAAAGTCGCAGTAGAAAATAACGAAAAGTTTTATTTTATTGCCCCAGTTAAAGCTTTATCTTTGGTTGCTAAATACTGCGAAGGAAAAAAAGTCCTTATAAGTGAAGATAATAATTTAGCATCATTTAAAGTTGATAATTTAACTGTAATTAGCCGTTTATATGTAGGAGAATTCCCAAATATTGATCGTATTATTCCAGTTTCTACTCCTTTTGTTTTAAATGTCGATAGTAAAATATTTTTAAATGCTTTAGATCGTGTTGCTACAATTTTAGATGCAGGTAAAGGTCAATGTGTCGTCTTGAAATGTAATGAAGATGGAGCTGAACTATTTGCAAGATCTGAACAAGTCGGTAATTCAGCTGATCCTTTAGCTGGAGCAGAATTTGAAGGAAATCAATTTGAAATAAGCTTTAATTATTCCTATGTCAACGATGCTATCAAAGCTTTAAATAGTGAAAAAATTCATCTTTGTTTCGCTAGTGAAGGCACTGCTTTCTTAGTAAAAAATGATGATCCAAATAATATTCAAATAGTTACCCCTTTACGTTCTTCAGCAAGCAATTAAAAAAGAAATATTTTTAGGGCTTTTGGCCCTTTTTTTTGTTACGTTATTTCAAATATTTCCTATATTATATTAAAGTAAATATATAAATATATACTATATAAATTAACTAATTTA